>ENA-UONW01000429-UONW01000429.1-human-gut-metagenome-genome-assembly--contig:-CS52-NODE-429-length-61840-cov-41.699523_pt1 | contig 61840 bp, 53 predicted proteins | sample MGYA00242463_ERZ724010 | MGnify/ENA metagenome assembly ERZ724010 | reverse complement strand
CATTATTTATCAAGACATTATAAAATTGATGTTTTTATAGTGACGAAGTCAGGAGGAGAAATATATTGTAAAAGTATTGTTTGACAGAAAAATAAATCCAATTTAAGCGAATTGCGTAAATAAGACTGTTACGAGATAATCTTGATTGTTTTACATTGTGCTATGAATTAGCTACAAGGAAATCATCAGGTTTTATATAAAAAAGAAGGTGCGTCAGAATGTATTTTAGCATACATGTTCTGATGCACCTTCCTTTATTGTTTATGTCGTAAAGATGTTTCTGCCGTGTGTTGTTGGCGTTTATGACTGCGCCGTTAGTTCATGTAGGCAGGGTAAAGAGTTATTTCTCGTTCAGCACTTTGTCAAACTGCTTGGCGAAGAACATCATCTGATAGTCAATCGAGTTGCGCCAGTAGTCGCCTGTGTGGCCGCCGGGGCGCACGTAGAAGTCGTGCTTAACGTTGAGTTCGCGCAGACGCTTGTGAGTCTGAAGGTTAACGGGATAGAAGAAATCGCTGTATCCGCAGTCGATTATGATGTTCTGGCGCGAGGTGAGCAGCCGGTCGAGCGAGTAATAGACAGAGTGAGCCTTCCACACTGTCTCGTTCTGAAACTTGTTGCCCAGCACCTTTTCCATCTCCCAGCAGTTGGGATACTGGCATATGTCCATGCATCCGCTCGTTGAGCCTATGTTGCCGAACACGTCGGGATGCTGCATGCCGTTCCATATAGCCCCGTGTCCGCCCATGCTCAGACCTGTTATGGCTCTCAGTTCGCGGCGCGCGTAGGTGGGGTAGTGGGTGTCGATATACTCGGGCAGTTCCTTTGATATGAACGTTTCAAACTGCATCGAGGGGTCTACGGGCGAGTCGACATACCAGCTGTTCTGTCCGTCGGGGCATACGATGATGGTACGGTAAGTGTCGGCCAGACGCGCCACGTCGGTTATTCCAGGCCATGTCGTGCTGTTGCCGCTGTAGCCGTGCAGCAGATATACCACGGGAAACTTGGTGCTGCCTGTTGCGTCGGGCGTGTATACTATAGTGTTGAGGCTGTGCTTCATCTTCTGGCTGTACACATTAATCGTGTCAACCTTTGCGGCGTGTGCCGCCGTTACTGCCAGCATTATTAGCAGTGCCGGCAGGATTGTTTTCATTATGTTTCTCATGTGTTTATGCTTGTTTTATGTTTTTCTTTTCGTCGAGCCGCCTTTCAGCTTCTGCCAGCGCAGTCTTGAAGAAGTGTCCTTGGGCTATCAGATTGCCCATGCGTTCGGCGTTGGCCTGCATTTCGGCATATTGTTCAGGCGTTATTTTGGGCAGGATGTCGTCAAGCTCTTTGAGCGAGTCGACACACAGGCCTATGCCGTGCTTGCTGATAAACGGTGCCAGGGCGGCCTGCTTCCATATAATCACCGGCAGCGAGCAGCGCAGATAGAGCGATGTCTTGTGCGGATCGTTTATCTTGAGATATTCGCCCCAGTCGCCCGTGCATCCGTCTTCCGAGGCACCGTCCCACACCAGTCCGAAGTGGCCGCGTGCCGTGGCTATAAGCTCGTCAGACTTTACGAAGCCCATCATGTCGAACTTGTCGGCGCCCTTTGCCTTGTCTATCTCGAATCCGTTGCCGTAGAGCCTCACTCTGAACGAGTGGATATATTCGCCCCAATGATACAGAAACGTGTTCTTTCTCGGGTTGAGCGCCCCTGCATACACCACGGTGAGGTCTTTGCTGTAGGTCTGTCTTTGCGCCTTGGTGTCCGACAGATAGTCCCATATGCCCAGTGTGCCTACGATGGCTCTGCAGTGATGTTCCTCAATCCATTTCTTCATGCTGTCGTTGAGCGCTATGATATAGTCGGCATGGTTGAGCCTTCTTATCTCCTTTTCGGGCGTAAGTGCCTTGCGGCGGAAACTGCCGAGGTCGTGCACCAGCACTATCACCTGAATGTTTTTCAGATGTGCCACACGGCATACGAACGTGAAGTATTTCTTAAAAGGATACTGCAACACCAGTCTGTCTCCTCTCCTCATGCAGAACACCGACTTGATGACACTGAAGAGGGTGGTGAAGAAGTGGCGCAGAGTGTTTTTTGATATGCTCTGAGGCAGTCCGACGTTTCTGAAGTTCATGTCCTTCATAATCTTCTCCATGTCGGTCTTTGCCTTGTTTCCGGCACTGCCTAATCCTTTGTAGTTGCGCGACAGATAACAGTTCATGGCTTATGTAATATAAAAAATTATTATTGTTGTTCGGTGTGAAAGTCAAGCAGCGTGCGCCTTTCAGCGCTTTTTCTGCTTGCCGGTTATCTTTCTGAAGGCTTTCTTGAATTTGCCTGTTACGGCCCGTTTGTGTTCAAACTCTTCGAGTTTCTTTATCACCAGTGCCACGGTCTTGTCGGCGTCGAGGCCTCTTATTTGGGCGTAGCGCCTTATCACATAGTCCATGAGCCGCTTGTCGTGTGTGAGCCGTTTCAGGTTTTCGGCGCAGTCGTCCTCCGTCGGATGTATGAACTTTGAGCGGTTGGTGTCTATCAGCCAGAAGCTGAAGCCGCCGTCGGCTGTTCTCTCATACAGTATGTTCGTAAGGTTAAGGTCGCCGTGCATCACCCCTTTTTCGTGCAGCCGGGCCAGCAGATGCGCCAGCGCGTCGGCCGCGCCGTGGTCAAAGTCGTCGCGTCTGAGCAGGCCGGTGAGCGGCGGCAGCATGCACGACTCCGACACAAAGTAGCAGTCGGACATCAGTATGCCGTTGCCAAGTTCAAGATATGCCACCTCGCGGGGCGTGTTGAATCCCCTCTGGCGCAGCATGGCGGCAAAGAGATATGCCCTTGCGGCCTTGCTCTTCTTGAAGAACGAGTAGGCCACGCGCTGCACGGGGTTGGGCCGCTTGTAGTGTTTCACCACAAGCGTGCGGCCGTCAACGCAGAACGATTTCACCGTGTTGCGTCCCTTGTAGAGCGTGTTGCCCCCCTGACTGAATGTCTGCGGCAGGCTGCTCACAAAGCCGCTGAGCGTGCTGAAAGCGCTGTCCACAGTCATGGTCATTATCTTTTCCTTGCTCATGGGCGGCTCAGAGGTTTATGTGCTCGTAGTCCTTAAACCACTCAATGAAGTTCTTTATGCCCTCGTGCAGCGTAACCTTCGGCTTGTAGCCTATCTCGGTTTCGAGTTTTGTGGTGTCGGCCCAGGTGCGGCTTACGTCGCCCGGCTGCATGGGCATCATTATCTTTTCGGCCTTGCGGCCCAGATTGTTCTCAATTTCGGCTATGAAGTCCATCAGGTTGACAGGACTTCCAAGGCCTATGTTATACACCTTGTAGGGCAGTCCGTTGGGTGTTCCCGTTCCGTCGGGTGTCTTGTCGAGCACCATGAGCGTTCCTCCGGCAATGTCGTCGATGTAGGTAAAGTCGCGCATCATGTCGCCGTTGTTGAACACCTTGATGGGCTTGCCGCCGCTAATGGCCCTTGCAAACAGCATGGGCGCCATGTCGGGGCGTCCGGCCGGACCGTAGACGGTGAAATAGCGCAGTCCGGTGCAGGCTATGCCGTAGAGCTTGCAGTAGGCGTGAGCCATAAGCTCGTTGCTCTTCTTGCTTGCGGCATAAAGGCTTACGGGACTTATCACCATGTCGTCCTCAGAGAAAGGCACCTTGCTGTTCATGCCGTAGACCGAGCTTGACGAGGCATAGACAAGATGCTCCACGTTGAAGTTGCGGCAGCACTCAAGGATGTTCAGAAAGCCCATCCAGTTGCTGTGCATGTAGGCATAGGGATTTTCTATCGAGTAGCGCACGCCTGCCTGTGCCGCCAGATGTATTATCTTGTCAAACTTAACCTGGTCGAACAGCATGTCGAGTGCGCCCTTGTCCTCGATGTCGAGGCGCAGAAAAGTGTAGTTGGGCCATTTGCTGCTCACGGTGCGGTGGCCCATGGGCAGGCTGGCGTCGGCCTCAATTCCCGCCCGGCGCAGGCGATAGTATTTAAGTTCGGGCGAGTAGTAGTCGTTGATGTTGTCAATTCCCACCACCTCGTCGCCTCTTTCGGCCAGCATTTCGGCGCAACGGCTGCCGATAAATCCGGCCGCGCCGGTTACAAGTATCTTCATTTTTTGTTTTGTTTTATTTGTTGCGGAGCTTGTTTTCTTGCTCTGCTGTCATTCAGTTGTTGTCCTTATTGTTGAGATATTCTATTATCTTTGTGGCCACTACGCTCCAGTCGAAGTTGCGTATGTCGCGCCGTCCGGCCTCGCCATACTTTCTTCTCAGTTCCTCGCTCTGGTAAAGCTCCTTGATGTGGCGTCTGAAACAGAAGCGCCAGCGTGCCGAGCGTATGCCGTTCTCCTTGTCGCGCAGCAGGTCGAGCGTGCCGGCCTTGGTGGCTATCACGGGCACGGCGCACGCCATTGCCTCGGCCACGGTGTTGTTCCATCCGGTGTAGCGCGGGTTCTCGGCCGACACAAAGCAGTCGGCACGGTTGAACAGCTCCCAGTTGCGGTCGAAGGGATGGCCTACGACAAACTCGAAGGGGCACTTGCACGTAAACTCCTTTATGCGGCGTGCGGCGCCTTCGTCAACCGGCGTGTCATAGAGGAGCAGCTTTATGTTGTAGCCCTGCGCATAGAGTTTTTCGCACGCGCTGACCACATAGTGGGTGCCTTTTACGCGCTCCACGATGCGTCCGTAGGCCATAACGACGAACGGGCGGTCTTTAACCTCATAGCTCTCCTTGGGCTTATAGTTGTCAACGGTTACGCCGCCGATTGCCTTGAACGACTCGCGGCCGAACTTCTTGAGGTCGTACTCATATACGTTAGACGAGCATGCAAACACCTCTACCTCGGGATTCTTCATCAGCTTGGCCACGTTGTCGCTCTTCCTTACGTGATAGAATATCTTGTGGCGCGCTCCCGATGACAGCACCATGGGCATCATCTTCACCGTGGTGGTCCACAGGGCGTCGAGCTTGGTGGTGTTAATCTTGTCGAAAGTGCTCATCTCGCCCTTGAAGTCGAACCAGTCGGGGCCTTCGCCGTCGGGCGTGAACACTATGAAGCGGTGGCCCTGTCGGACAAATATGTTGCCCAGCTCGAGAAAGCGTTTAACGCCGCCGTAGAGCTTTGTGTGGGGCAGTAATACTCCTAATATCATATATTGTTGTTGTTAATTCGGATGAAATTTTATATTGCCTTTTGCCGTGCTGCCGGCGTCATGCGTATCGCATTGATATACAACCATTTGCAATATGCCGTCTTTTGGCCCGCAATATGTGGCCTTTCAGCCTGCAATATGCCGTCTTTCGTGATGCGATATGCGGCCTTTTGGATTTCAGCCTGCCGGCAGGCCTGTCGTGTATGGTGCCGGAGGGTCTACGGGCTTATTGTCTTTTGTCGTTGTCCCAGAACTTCCACAGCGGTCCGAAATCCTTTGTCAGCATCCACCACAGAGCCTTCAGTCGTCCGCGCAGGATGTTGGCCTTCAGATGGCCGTCGTGCCTGTAGGCGTCAGTAAGGCGGCTGTCAAAGTCGTGTCCCTTGTAGGTGAAGATGCGTCTGAAGGTGGAGTTTGTCATGCCCCACTTGAGCAGAAACTGCATCTGGCCCATGTTCTTGCGTATGCGTGTGGTCGACTTTGTCTCGAAGTGATACACGCGGCTTGCCGATATGCCCTTCATCATCCTTATGCCGCAGAGATAAAGCTTGGCGGTGAAGTCGGGGTCGCTGTACATTCCGGGCGAAAGCTCTATGCTGTAGCCGCCCACGAGGTCCCATATGTCGCGGTGAACGATGTTAGGCGGCAGCGTTGCTCCCATCCAGTTGTTCATCTTGTAGGTGCGGAACTCGTTGAGCAGGTCTTGCTCCATGAATGTCTCAGGCGTGTCGCCATAGTCGGCATTGATTATCGAGTCGCCCTTGGTGTGGGGCTGAATTGTCGTAGACGACAGGAAAAAACGGTTGTCGGGCAGCGACTTTATCTCGTCGTAAAGGGCCTTGTCCCATTCAGGCAGCGCATACATGTCGTCGTTGATGAAGAGCATATAGTCGGTCTTCACCTTGCTGCGCATCATGTTCATGGCAAGACACACACCCACGTTGGTCTGCGAGTGGGTGTAGTCGAGGCCCTGTTGCCTCACCCATTCGAGCGTGCCGTCGCTCCCGTCGTTGACGTGTATTATTATCTGGTGTCTGTAGGTAGAGTTCTTCCTTATGCTGTCTACGCATATCTTAAGGAAGGGCAGGTTGTTCCATGTGGGTATGAGTATGGAGAAAAGTTCGCCGTTCATAGTCGTTACGTTATTTGCTCAGGCGCCTGATGCGTGATTTTATGGCTTACGTCAGTGCCGCTGCATTATTATATTTAATATGGTTAGTAACCCTTTGACGCGTTGGCCCGGCTAAATGCCGAGCAGCTCCTTGTAGACGTTCATCACCTGCTGAGCCACGTTGTTGCCCTCAAACCGCGTTATATACTGGCGGCTTGCGGCTATGCGCTCCTCGCGTCCGGGCGCACCCTTGAGCACCTGCTTTATGGCGTCGGCCATGGCATAGACGTCGTCGGGCCCTACATATATTGTGCCGTTGCCGCCGGCTTCTTCAAGACAGCTGCCCGTGCAGGCCACTACGGGCAGTCCGCTCTGTATGGCCTCGATTATGGGCACGCCGAAGCCCTCGTATCTTGAGGGGTAGACGCATGCCTCGGCCATCTGATAAATGGCGGGCAGGTCTTCGTTGGGCACGTTGTGGAGTATCTTCACGCGGCTTTCGAGAGCGTTCTCCCTGATATATGCCTTCACCTTTTCGGTGTAGGCGGTGGCCTTGCCCACTATCACCAGACTGATGTCGTCGGGCAGCATTCTCAGAGCCTTCACTGCCAGCAGCACGTTCTTGCGCTCCTCTATGGTGCCCACGTTGACTATATATCGCTCGGGCAGCATGTAGCCCGTGTGCACCTCGTGCATCTTCTTTTCGCTCTCGTGCATCTTGTAGCGCGAGCCGCAGCTCTGATATATTACGTCAATTTTCTCGGGGTTGACGCCTCCGAAGAGCATGATGTCGCGCTTGGTGCATTCGCTGATGGCTATTATGCGGTCGGCCTCGGCGCATGTCTTTCTGAATTTCCATGCATAAATCTTGGTGTCGGGCCAGTTGTACCATTCAGGATGCCGCATGAAAATAATGTCGTGAATGGTCACCACGGTCTTTATTCCGGTTTTCTTTATGCCTATGGGCAGTTCTCCGGATAGTCCGTGATACAGCTTCACGCCGTCGGCGCAGAGGTCGTCCACCATCGAGTGCATGCGCCACCATGCCTTGCGCAGGCCTGAGAGGTGTCTGCGTGGAAACACGAATCTGACGTTGGCCGACTCTCTCACCTGGCTTCTCAGCGCGCTGTCGCCCCTGTCGGGGGCATATAGGTTGAGCGTTATGTCGGGCGTGATGACCTCAGAGAGGTCGTTGACAAGTGTCCGGGCGTAGCTTCCCAGTCCGGTGCGGTTGCATACAATGCGCTTGGCGTCGTATCCTATAATCATATTTCACATATTTTGTTGCGGGCGGCCTTGCGTCACCCGGCCATGCCGGCCTTGCGCCTGACATTGGCCTTGCGGCATCGCGTGGCATGCGGCTTGTAACGGTCGTTCATGCTTTGTGCCGGCCCATTGATGTTATATGTTTCACGTGTGACAGGTCTTAGGCCTGTTTTCTGACCACGTGTCCGTTTTCTATCTTAAACTCTTTGTCAAACTCTTCTCTGGTGCGTTTCCAGCGGTTGTGGCTCCACAGATAGAAGCGCGGGTCGCGCCTGATGGTCTGCTCGAGCATGGCAAAGAACCTTTTGGTTATCTCAAACTCAGGCATTTCGCCCGGTTTGTCGGTCATGAGCTTGAAGGTATAGATATATTTTCCGCGTTCGGGGCGTTCAACGTCGATGTAGAACACGGCATTGTTCATCTTGCGCATTATGCGTTCGGCGCCCGTGAACACAGGAGTGTCGTGATTGAGGAACGGCAGCCACAGGTGGATGTTGCGGTAGCGCGGCGCCTGGTCGGCAATGTAGCCGAAGAGATTCATCAGATTCTGCCTGCGGAACGACACAAGATACCTCAGTATGTCTTTCTTCGGGACGCACACTCCGCCCATGCTCTGGCGCATGTTGATGAAAAGACGGTCGAAGAGCTGGCTGCGCAGTGGGTGATAAATTAGACCTATGACAGCCTCGGGATGCTTCTTTATCACAAGGCCCGTGGCCGAGAGCAGCTCCCAGTTGCCGTAGTGGCCGAGTATGCCGGCGCACGTCTGTCCTTTGTCAAAATACTCCTCAATCTTGTCGATGCCCCTGAACTCGATGTGCCTGAGCAGCTCGCGGCGGCTCACCGACATGAGTTTTACTGTCTCCACGAAATAGTCGCAGAACCATTTGTAGAAGTCGCGCTCTATGGTTACACATTCCTTCAGGCTCTTTTCGGGGAAAGCCGACGTTATGTTGTGTCTGACTATGTTGCGGCGGTAGCGTACAATGTGATAGAGAACGAGGTAGGCTATGTCTGATACAGCATAAAGCGCCCTGTAAGGCAGCTTCGACGCCAGATAGAAAATGCCGTAGACTATGTTATATAAAAACTCTTTCATTCCTCTTTCTCCCGTTAGTTGATTACAGTGTCTGCATGTCGTTCAGTTTCTTGTAGTATCCGTCCATGGCGAGCAGCTCCTCATGAGTGCCGCGCTCAACGATTTCGCCTTCGTGTATGACGCATATCTCGTCGGCGTTCTTGATGGTCGACAGGCGGTGGGCAATGGCCACCGTGGTGCGTGTCTTCATCAGATGCTCAAGCGCGTCCTGCACCAGTCGCTCGCTCTCGGTGTCGAGAGCCGACGTAGCCTCGTCGAGTATGAGTATCGGCGGATTCTTAAGTATGGCGCGGGCTATGCTCACTCGCTGGCGCTGTCCGCCCGACAGGCGTCCGCCGCGGTCGCCTATGTTGGTGTCGTAGCCGTGTTCCGACTCCATTATGAAGTCGTGCGCGTTGGCTATTTTGGCAGCATTCTCTATCTGCTCCTGCGTGGCGTTGTCTACGCCGAACGATATGTTGTTGCGGAAACTGTCGTTAAACAGTATCGCCTCCTGGTTGACGTTGCCTATGAGCGAGCGCAGGTCGTGCAGCCCCATGTCCTTCACGTTCACTCCGTCGATGAGCACCTCGCCCTCCTGCACGTCGTAGTAGCGCGGAATGAGGTCGACGAGCGTCGACTTGCCGCCGCCGCTCTGGCCCACCAGCGCAACGGTCTTGCCCTTCTCTATGGTGAGGTTGATGTGGCGCAAAACCCACTTTTGGTCATACTTGAACGACACGTCGCGGAACTCGATCTTGCTCTTGAATTCGGTTACGTGTACCGGGTGTTCAGGCTCCTTGATGTTGCTCTCGGCCATCAGAATCTTGTCAACGCGCTCCATCGAGGCCAGACCCTTGGGTATGTTGTATCCCGCCTTTGAAAATTCCTTCAGCGGGTTGATTATGCTGTAGAGTATGACGAGATAATAGATGAACGTAGGACCGCTCAGCGTCATGTTGTTGAGCACCAATACACCGCCGAACCAAAGCACAATGACAATCATCACCGTGCCCAGAAACTCGCTCATAGGGTGAGCCATCTGCTGGCGGGTGTTCACGCGGCGTATGTTCTCGCGGTATTCAGAGTTAATCTTGTCGAAGCGGCGGTTCATCTTCTCCTCGGCGCAGAATGCCTTTATTATGCGCAGTCCGCCAAGCGTCTCCTCCACCTGGCTCATCGTGTCGCTCCACAGCGACTGCGCCTTTATCGACTTCTGTTTCAGCTTGCGGCCCACAAAGCCCATAAACCAGCCCATTATGGGCACTATGATGAGCGTGAAGAGCGTCAGCTGCCAGCTTATGACGAGCAGCGTTGCAAAATAGAATATTATCAGTATCGGGTTTTTGAACAGCATGTCGAGGCTCGACATTATGGAGTTCTCAATCTCCTGCACGTCGCCGCTCATGCGCGCTATGATGTCGCCCTTGCGCTCCTCAGAGAAGAATCCGAGCGGCAGCGACGTTATCTTGCAGTAAAGCTGGTTGCGTATGTCGCGCACAACGCCCGTGCGGATGGGAATTATCGTGGCTGATGAAAGAAAGTAGGCTCCGGTCTTCAGAAAAGTCATGAAGGCCAGAAACAGGCCTATTATGAGCAGCGTCGTGGTGGCACCCATGCTTCCTATCATCTCATAGATGTAATAGTTGGCGTTGTTTATCATCACTTCCTTCATGTTGCCGCTGTCCCAGTCCATCAGTCCGGCAGGCACGCTGGCTGCCTGAGTCTTGAAAAGTATCTGCAGGATTGGTATTATGGCCATGAAAGAAAATATGTTCAATACCGCCGAAAGGATATTAAACACCACCGTCAGTACCAGATATTTCTTATATGGAGGCACAAAACGGCGCAATACTTGTAAAAATTCTTTCATCTATACGTGGGTTGTTCTTTTAATGGAATCTTTAAGCGTGTTCCGTGTGCAAAGATAGTGTTTTTGCTTAAAAAAACAAAATATGACAGCCGTTTTAGTTGATTATGGGGCTTTGAGAGGGGGCAGACCTTATAATTTAAAGCAAAATCGTTAATGAAGCTTCTGGCAGATTGAGATTTGCTTTTTCTTGACATAGCCCGCTATGCCTGCGAAAAATCTAACTAAAATCCGCTCAATATGAAGCAATAATCCCTACCGGACACTAATACAAACACCCTACTGGGGTTAAATGTCAAATTCCTTGTATAACCAAAGCCGTAAGCTCTGTAGAGCATACATTGTGATATGTCTGCCATAAGCAGCACACATGAAGTGTCAGACTGTTAGGAATTTCGCTCATCATACGGAAAAACTTGTCCATTTACTTGTCAGTTTGAAAATTAATTACGAAATTTGTAATTGTGTAAGATCTGTTGTTTTTTGTTCTGATTTTTCCGATATAAAGATAATGAATTTATGGACTTGCACGCTTTTTTTAGACACTGCCCCGGACGGACGCTATTATATGGACGATGACAGATTCGGTATGACCGATGACACGGAAGGGGGAATCTGCGGCTATATCAATTAAGGAAGGCAAGGCAGCAGGCAAGTGTCAGCCTTCCGTGCGATAAAGACAATAACGTGGATTATCGCAACTTGGCTGAGAATAAAGAATTGTCGAACAGAAAACAGAATGATTATGCAGAGTATTGACTATAACGACATACAGGCTGGCGTAGAAAGCATATTTAATATTCTGGCTCAACGGGTGGATGACAATCAGTTGCAGCTTGTGCGCAAGGCTTACGAACTGGCCGCAGAGGCGCATAAGGGACAGAAACGCAAGACGGGCGAGCCTTATATCATTCATCCCATTGCCGTAGCCCGTATCGTTGCTGAGGAGCTGGAACTGGGTGCCAACCCTGTGATGGCGGCATTCCTGCACGATGTGGTGGAGGACACACCGTACACCATAGATGACATTCGTGAACGCTTCGGTGAGGACGTGGCTTTTCTTGTCGGCGTGGTTACAAAGCGTAAGAAAGACAAGTATGACAAGTCGAAGCAGGTGGACAACTATCGTCAGATACTTGCGTCGGTGCAGTATGACGTGCGTGCAATATTGGTAAAGCTCGCCGACCGGCTGCACAATATGCGCACATTGGCAAGTATGCGCCCTGACAAACAGATGAAAATTGCCGGAGAGACCGATTATTTCTATGCGCCGCTTGCCAACCGTCTGGGACTGTACCACGTAAAGACGGAGTTGGAAAACTTGTCGTTTCATTACCGCTGTCCTCATGAATACGAGCATATAGAACATATGCTGGATGGGCTGAGGCTGGCTGAAGAGAAAAATCTTGAAGCATTCATATCACGTGTGATGGAACTGTTGGAAGACAATGGCATCAAAGCCAGAATAGAGTTGCGCTACCGCATGCCATACAGCATCTGGAGGAAGATGCGCTCCAAGGGATGTGACTTTAATCATGTGGACGGCAAGCATTATATCCGCATAATCTATGATGCGACAGATCCGCATGAAGAGAAAAAGCAGAGCTTATGTATATATTCCGTGCTCACCGACTACTTCAAGGAGCGTCCGGGCAGTGTTGCCAACTATATCAATGCTCCCAAGGAGAACGGCTATCAGAGTTTTCATGTGAAACTGCTCAATGATCAAGGCGGTTGGGAGGAAATACACATCTCGTCGGAACGCATGGTGCGCAACTCACGTTTGGGCTGCACGGCGGAACGGACGGAGGAGAATGTAAAAGCCTGGCTGGAGAAGTTTAAGGATGTGCTGAAGGATGTGGCATATCATGGCAGCGAAATGGACTATATGGACGGCGTGACGGCCTCGTTCTACAACGACGACATAATGGTTTTCACCCCGCACGGCAAGGGCATCATCCTGCCCAAGGACGCTACGGCATTAGACTTTGCCTTTGAAATCCACAGCCAAGTAGGACTTCATGCCTGTTATGCCCGCATCAACGGCAGATTGTGTTCTGTGAGTACGGTGCTGCATCGAGGTGACTGTGTTGAAATCGGCATAGACGACAATTCTTTGCCTGATGAGGAATGGCTGAATCATGTGCTGACATACAAGGCTAAGCGCACGCTCCGCAGTCATTTCGCCAATAAGAAGAGACTGTTATACAGCCGTTGTTCTTGCTGCCATCCTTTGCCCGGCGACGAGGTGATAGGCTTTAAGGATGCCGATGGTAAGGTGATTCTTCACAAGCGCAACTGCCCCAATGCCATCCGCATGGCTTCAGAACAAGGCGACTCTATAGTGGCTGTCAACTTTGAGGAGCAAGATGATTTTCTCTTTCCCGTGCGAATATGTATCCGCGCCGTTGACCGCTATCATCTGCTTAGCGATGTCGTGGCGTGCATCACTGAACAGCAGCATCTGTCCATCTCACGGCTCAACACAGTGACGGTAGACCGTATTGTGGAGACATCCGTTGATTTTGCTGTACATTCAGTCAACGAGCTGGAAGAGGCCATGAAGTCAATAGCGAATATCAGCAATATAGACGAAGTTTCGAGAATAGATATTGAATAACATTATACGACCATGAAGATATTTAAGAACAATGAGACCATAACGGTTTTAGGCGCGTCATTCAATGGCGTAAAAGACATGATTGTCCATGCAAGAGAGAAAAAACCGAAGGACGGAGTGTATGTAGGCGAGGATTCTGAGTTATATCCATGCTTTGACAGCTCTGATTATGCATACGAGGACCGGCGGTATACTAACTTGGTGTTTGCCGGAAGTCAGGAAGAGCTGGATGCTAAAATGAACGTATTGAATAACATGAAACAAACAAAGGGCAATTATAACAAACTGACCTGCGAGCTTCATCCAATGGCATATTGGGGCGGCGACGTTAACCATGATGTCTTTATGACAGAAGCTGAATCTGAATAGACTGATTGAGTTGCTTGTAACAGGAAGAATGATAGGAATACACATCACACGACAATACATTTAGCAATACAGAAAAATATCGTAATCATTGAAACGCTGAAACGCTTTTCTGACAGTCAGCACAGACACTCGGTAGTCTGTGATGACTTGGAGGTTAATTGTCTGCTTTTTCTCTTGCGGTTATAAGGCATACGTGGCCGGAATTGTATTTTTTAAGCTAAATGATGGTTACAAAATCATGCCTATTGTAATTAAACACGTCAACAGAAACATTTTGGCGGGGATGACGGACGATAAGCCGCTTGCCGCAATCCCCGGACCTGCCGTCTTATGAGATGAGCAAGGCAATGACAATTTTAGAGCGGTAATGATATAAATAATTTAAAACGCAGGTGTATCATGGATAAAAGATTAAGTTCTGTTTTGTTGTTTTTGACACTTCTTGTTACAGTTTCATGCAATAATTTAAAGAAGGGAGTTGGATTAAGAGGAGTCTTTCTTGAAGATGATTTGATGACTTTGGATGGTGACACGTTTAATGTAGGCGAAAAAATAGGTGACAGTCTTTTGGTGATATGGGATTATCCCGACAAATATGAACCCAACTATCTCATAAGGAAGAAACGCAACGGCTTTTATTATATTCAGCAGAAAGCCCGGTCGATATCCTCGATAGATAACACTTTGAGGTTTGTCAGTATGAACGGCAATGAAGTCTATGACACCGAGAAAGATTCGTTATTTACCATTCCTTGTGATGGCTCCTCTTGTTATTTGCTTTACTTGGGGCAGCTGGACGGGCAGCCGGTGTTTACCAATCAGGATACTATTTGTTTTTCAGACGGCAGATGTGTCGCCTTGCAGAATGATGCCTATTGCAAAGCGGCTGCCACCGATGGGTATGTCAGTTTTGTGATGGGAGCGCGCAGACTCGATGTTTCATTAGACACATTGCACCGGTTCATGCGCCAATATGAAGAAACTGACAGTTCCATTGAAAAATTTTCAAAGAGTTATTACATACAATCGAGAAGCGAATACGAAAACATGAAAGCCGGGTTCTATGTAGACCTGGATATACCCAAAGGCGACTCAGAGGCTGACAGGGCTGTTCGCGAATGGATGTTAAAGTCGATAAAAGACGATGCATTCTCTTTGTTGGGTTACGAACAGGATATTCCTTTAGGCAAAAGTGCTACGGCTGAAGACATTATAGCCACCTTGGATGGATACGGAACGCTGTGGGAAAAACTGTGCCGCAATGATTATCAAGTAGAAGACACGCTTAATCTCAGTCTGTTTGGTGACATGACGGTTAGGAAAATAGCCGATTGCGACGATTACACAACCTACCGTTACAATGCTTCGCTGTATGAGGGAGGGTTGCACGAAATGCCACGGTCGTATTACATCACCTACGACAAACGGCGGCACGTGTTTGTGAACGCTTCAAATACCATTAAGCCGTCTATGGTGAAGCACTTTAGAAAAGAAGTGCTGAAAAATATGCAGAAACAGTATTCAGACAATTTTGGAGATGAAAGCGTATGGAACGACTATTTGAGATTAGTATTTTCGTTTCATTGCCCCATTGTGGATTTGGAGAGCATGGATGATGTCATGAGTTCTTTTCTTGTCCACCAATATTCATGCGACGAATGGTCCGGATGGGATTCTGCCAGTATGAAGCCCTTTACCATGGACGATTTTCCGCTGCCACATCTTGCCATCCTGCCTGAAGGAATTGTGGTGACCTATCATCCTTACCAGATAGAGTGTTTCGCTTCGGGCGAGTTTAATCCTGTGGTTCCGTTTGACTCAGTGTCACAATGTCTGTCGTGCGAATATCACAGTCAACCGAAGATGTTACCCAAACTGGAGCAGTTTTTGAAATTGAAAAGGAGATAGAACCAAAATAAGAAACGATGGATGATAGTTTTTGCTCCATTTTTATTTCTATTCAATAAACGGGCGATGTAAATAATAAGAACGACAAAGACATGTATTCAATTTTTAACAGAAATGGCTATGTTGGTAATTCATCCAAAAGACAAGACTACAGCGATGCTCCATGCCCTTTATGACGGACTGGATGCTAAGGTGGTGAGTGGCGACTGTTCCACGAAAGAAATGGGACATCTGCTTTATCATGTTTCTCCGAAAGAGCGTATCATGTTGCTTGGTCATGGTTCTGGCAAAGGACTGTTCTATAGGCATGACGACAGCAAAGACACGTTCGACAGAATAATTGTAGGTCATCCGCATGCTTTCCAACTCCGTAAGCACGGCGCTAATCTTATAGCTGTGTGGTGCTATGCTGATGCGTTCGCAAGGGCAGAAGGCCTGCACGGATTATTTTCCGGAATGATAATTTCAGAGATGAGCGAGGCTTTGATGCATGATGTAGCGACCACTCAAGAGGAACTGGATCGTGAGAATGTGAAACTGGCCCAGCGGTTGCGTATTTTACTTGACGAGGACATTCCTTTATGCGACATTCCGAAACGTATGCTGGCAATGGATGATGTTTGTTCGCCATTGACGACATTCAATTACAATAATTTCTACTATTTATAAGAACAGACAGAAATGAAGATAACGAATTTGTACTTAGCCGTTTGGGAGCAGCTGACCCGCAAGGGCGCATGGAGAAACATCTTCGTGACGCATAACGCATTTGGAATACTCAGCCGGTATAGTCATACGGCACGTAGGAGCGGCAAGCCCAAGGTGTCTTACCCTACAAAGGCCGTTGCCATGAAAGCCGCAGAGGCAATGAGCACAAAATACGGCGTGCATTTCTCTGTATATAAATGTGCGTGGTGTGACGGGTGGCATGTGGGTAAGAATGCTCAAAACAAGATTAAGCCAAATGATGATTCCGTGGCAAAAGAACCCTGATTATGTCAGTCGGTCGACGTGTATCGCCGTGTGGCAAAGCAAATTGAGAATGGTTGCAGAAAATTGACAGAGAAATGGAAGATGAATCCTCCGGCGCCTGAATATTGAATCATTGAGAAAACATCATAATGAAATCCCTTTGGTGGACATGGATAACAAGATACATGCCGCCAAAGGGATATTTTTTTGTCTGACGGGTAGATTTTGTGATAGATGTGGGTTACTAAGACGACTCTTTTATCATAAACATCAAAACAGAATGAATATAGGAGGAAATAATAATGAATACGTCGGAAAATGAAAAAGAATGGCTGAAACGCATTTGTGGCGGACAATCGTCTGTTGAACATAAGGCCGCACCCGTTAAGGAGGCGGAGAGCAAACCGGTATCGAAGAAAGTTGACCATGGACGCGGATTCAAGGATATTGCCGGCATGAACGAGCTGAAGGAGTTAGTCACAGAGGGTTTTATCAATGTACTGAAGAATCCCAAGTGTGCCGAGGTTTACGGCTTAAAGCCCCCTTCAATGCTGTTTTACGGACCGGCAGGATGCGGTAAGACCTTTTTTGCCGAGAAAATGGCAGAGGAAGTTGGCATCCACTTCATGAAGATTGTGCCCGACGATTTGGCCTGTACTTGGGTTCACGGCACCCAGCAGAAGATAGGCGAGGTGTTCAGGGCTGCTGAGAAGAAGGCGCCCACGCTGCTGTTCTTCGACGAGTTTGACGCAATGGTGCCGAAACGTTCGGGCGATGAGGCTAACCAGCATTACGACAGCGAGGTAAACGAGTTTCTCTGTATGCTCAATAATGCCTCTGACCGCGGCATCTACATCATAGCCGCAACCAACCATCCCGAGCGCATAGACAGGGCAGTGCTACGCACGGGACGCATAGATGAGATGATATACATCGACATGCCTGACATGGAGGCGAGAAAGAGCTTGTTTTCGCTGGCTCTGTCAAAACTTCCGTCCGAGGCAGACATTGACATCAGCCGTCTGTCTGAACTCACTGAGGGCTATAATTGCAGCGACATAAGTTATATAGTCGAGTCGGCGGCAAGAAAGATGTTCAACGAGAGCATTAAGTTGGCTAACGGTGAATACCGGCCTATCAGTCAGGCTTTACTTGAAGAGACCATATCCAAGAGAAGTCCTTCGGTAAGCGGCAGAGACCTGCGCGAATATGAACGCGTGAGGAGCGAGATGTCGCCTAAGGACAAGGGACTGAGACATGCTGCAATAGGATTCAGATGATAAATAATAATTATAAAAACGCCATATTATGAAAGAGAAAATTTTAGAAGCATTAGACAGCTTGGGATTCAAGCTGGAGGAAGAGGAGAATTTAGGTTACAGCTTTAATTATGAAGGACTCAACTTGTTGTTCATGTATAGCGAGGACGACACTAACTTCCTCAACATCGCGCTGCCCGGCATATATGAGGCCAATGACGGTAATGTGCTGCAGGTTTGTGCCCTGATGGAGAAAATCAACTCTACGCTGAAGTATGTCAAGGCCTATCTCTTCGGCAGCAGCGTATGGATATTCTATGAACGCGAATTGTTTGGCGACGAAGACCTTCCGTTGGTCATCTCTCGCATGGTTCTTCGTCTGGAGTCAGGTGCGCAGTTTGCACGCAAGACTATAGCGGAGATTGAAGAGGCCATGCCGAACGGATCTTCTGACGAAGAGTCCGGGGATGCTGTGGAAGAAACAGTTGAGGAAGAAACAGACGTGGAGAAATCGGATGACGACAACAATAACGAATAATCGGAGGACATGACTATGACGAAAAAGGAAATGATACTTGAGGCCATTGAGAGTTTTGGCTACAAGCCCGTGGTTGATGATGACGGTGACATCTATGTCCGTTTCCAGATGAAGAATATCTATTTTATGGTAGGACAAGAGGACGAGCCGTATGTAATGGCCTTTCTTCCGCAGTTTTCGGATGTTAAGGAAGGGAAGGAAACGTTCACTTTGGCCGTTTGCAACAAGGTTACACGCGAAATGAAATTGGCGAAAGTGTATATCGACCAGACCTTGAAGAGCGTATCTGCCAGCTGCGAATTTTTCTATAACGACGCTGAGAGCTTGAAGGTAAATGTGGGCCATGTGCTGAATATTCTTGGGATGATACGCTCTGCTTACTTTAAGGCGAAGGCTGAATTTAGTGATTGTTGAATAATTGATTCTACATGTATCATAGTGAGTTACAAGGAAAAGATGGAAAAGACTCAAGCTTTCAATGTAACTATCCTTGACCGTTGCGGTTAATGAGGGAGAAAGAAAATGAGAACAAGAATGGCACCGATAAAACGGATATTCATGGTGGTTGTAATATATTTAGGCACAAAACATAATTAAAGGCGGCACTTTCGCAAATGAGAGTGCCGCCTTTCTCTTCAATGTTAATATTATCGTGTTTAATGATGTCTGTTATTTTGCCTCGTTGCCGTCAGCGAGTACGCCTTTGAGCGTTGCGCTCGAGCTGCCGGTTATCCTCACCCTTACGGTCTGTCCTATGTGGCAGTTGCCCTTGTCGAACACTACCACCTTGTTCTGGCCTGTGCGTCCGAAGAGCTGTTCGCGGCTGCGCTTGCTGAAGCCCTCTATCAGTACGTCGAACTCCTTGCCTACGTCCTTGGCGTTCGACTCTGCCGACAGCTTGGTCTGCAGCTCTATCATCTCAGCCAGGCGGCGCAGCTTAACCTCCTCGGACACGTCGTCGGGCAGGTGTTTCGATGCGTATGTGCCGGGGCGCTCGCTGTATTTGAACATGAAGGCAGAGTCGTAGCCCACCTCACGCATCAGCGAGAGCGACATCTGGTGGTCTTCCTCAGTCTCGCTGTGGTAGCCCACGAATATGTCGGTAGATATGGCGCAGTCGGGTATTATGCGGCGAATGGCCTTTACGCGGTCCATATACCACTCTCTTGTATATTTGCGGTTCATCAGCTTCAGTATGCGGTCTGATCCGCTCTGCACGGGCAGATGTATGTGATGGCAGATGTTGGGCATCTCGGCTATTACGCGCAGCGTGTCGTCGCTCATGTCCTTAGGGTGGCTCGTGGTGAAGCGTATGCGCATGTCGGGCACGGCCTCGGCCACCATGCGCAGCAGTGCCGGGAACGCCACTTTCTCGCTCTTGTCGTCGCCTTTGCTGTCGTTACCCTCGCTGCTTACTTCTTCGTTTTTACTTTTTAATTCTCCTAAGTAGGAGTTCACGTTCTGTCCGAGCAGCGTAACCTCCTTGTATCCGTGTTCGTGCAGGTCGCGCACCTCGCGCAGAATGCTCTCCACGTCGCGGCTGCGTTCGCGTCCGCGGGTGTAAGGCACAATGCAGTAGTGGCAGAAGTTGTTGCATCCGCGCATTATGCTCACAAATCCGCTCACGTGCGTTCCGCATATTCTCTGCGGCATGACGTCGCGGTAAGTTTCGGTGGTAGACAGCTCAATGTTCATCGCCTTGTGTCCCGTCTCTGCCTGAGCTATGAGGTCGGGCAGGGTGAGATAGGCGTCAGGACCGGCCACGAGGTCGGCATAATGGTTTTCGAGCAGGTCTTCCTTCACTCTCTCGGCCATGCATCCAAGCACTCCGATAATCATTTTCTTGCCCTTGCGCGTCATGGCGTGCAGGGTGTCGAGGCGGTTGAGCACTTTCTGTTCGGCATTGTCGCGCACGCTGCACGTGTTGAGAAACACGGCGTCGGCATCGTCAACGCTTTCGCACAGTTCATATCCGGCCATCTTCATCACAGAGGCCACAACCTCGCTGTCGGCCACGTTCATCTGGCAGCCGTAGGTTTCTATAAATAGTTTTTTCATCTTCGTTGTTATTGGTGTTTTAGGGGGATGGGAGTAATGGGACGGATGAGGCTCATACTTTGCCGGCTGATGCCGCCGCGCGGGGCTTTAGGCTGGTTGCCGCCGGGCGTCCGCTCACTGCCGTTCATCACCCATAATTATCTTTGTTATCTCAGCCATGAGGCGCGCGTTGTCGGCGTCGCTCATCCTTGAGTCTTTTATCATTATTGCCATTATCACCTGTCTGCCGTCGGGTGTGGTCACCACTCCGGCGTCGTTGTCGGCAGTCTTGGTGCCGTCGGCCATGCGGAATCCCGTGCCGGTCTTGTGCGCCAGCGTCATTCCCTGGCTCAGTCCGGCCTTTATTCTGTCCGCGCCCGTTGTCGTGGCTGCCAGCGCCTGCTTTATGCACAGGTCGTATTCGCCGCTGAGCAGACGGCCGTCATAAAGCTTTCGGAGCAGCCACACCACCGACTCCGGCTTGCTCCAGTTGGCATAGCTGTTTATCGGCGCGTCGTGCATCGATGCCTCCGTTTCGGCCAGATGGCAGCCTTTGATGCCCATGGCGTGTATCTCGCTGTCAACGCTGTCTATTCCTCCTGCCATTGCCGTAAGTATGTCGGCGGCGTTGTTGTCGCTCTCGGCTATGGCGTAGTGTATCAGCTGCCTCAGCGTTATGCTGAATTTGCCGTCGGGATGCAGCTTCAGCAGCGGACTGTATGTGTCCTTGCGCATCTGCTCCGGCGTTATGCTGAGCGTGGTGTCCACCGCCGCGCCCCTGCGTTGCATGTCTCTTAGCAGGGCTATGGCCACGTGTAGCTTGCTGACACTCATCAGCGGATACAGCTTTTCGTTGTTTACGCTGTGCATGGCGTTGCCCTCCATCCATGCCACGCCTATCTCGGCGTTCTTGCCTTTGATGAGGCTTTCAACGGCTTTCAGCTTTGGCTGTCTGCCGTATTGCTGTCGTTGTGCCTGCGTCAGGTCGTCGGCAGTATTGCCGATGATGCCGTTGCCGTTGGCATTTGCCGGTGTGGCTATGCAGCAGATAAGGCATAATGCCGCGGCTGCTGCCTTGGTTATTATTGCTTTGAGCGTCATTCCTGCTTGTGTGTGAGGGCTTGCCGTGCGGACTTGTGCCTCGATGTCGTGGCAATTAGGCCGCCTTAGGCATTTATTTTGTGATTGAAGTAATCTTGTTGCGCGTGCCCCTCATGTTTGTGAGAAATGCCTTTGCCGAACCGAACTTCAGGAACATGTCGAGCCTTACGGGTATATGGTTTGAATCGTCGGTTACGAAGAAGCGTGCAATCTCGCGCCATTCGCCCTTGTCCTTCTCGGTGTACGACAGTTCCAGACAGCGGTATTTCACGCCGTTGTCGGCCTTCACGGTCTTTCGTCCGAGGAACTTCAGCTTCGCGGGGTTAAGTCCGTTGCCGTCGGCTATGGGGAAGTTTACAACGTAGCCCTTCTTCCAGTTTGCCGGGTTGAAGCTTCGCGCCCTGAGAAATATGTTCATCATGTCGTAGACACACTCGCCCGGACTAACCGTGCGCTTCTCCACCTTGCCGTCCTTGTGCAGTCGGCTCTGTGTTATCTTGCAGCTTCCGCCCGGATAGCTGTACCACACCTGGTCTACGGTGTATCTCTTGCCCTCGAGCGCCCCCTTGCGGTAGTAGAGCGGAGCCAGGTCGGTGGTTGAATAGCACAGCAGCGTGTCGCGCATTATGAACATCTTGTCCATCTTGCTGTTGCCGCGTGTGGTCAGGCTTGCGCGGTAGGCCTGTTTGCCGTTGTATTTGCTCTGAACCACCGACATTGATGCGGTGCCCACCTTAACCCATACAAACTTCCAGTTGTAATAAAGGTTATATGACAAGAACTCGCCCGACTTGAAGGCTGTGTTTCTGAAGTTACACTGCGCCATGGCTGCCACGGCAGTTGCAATCAGCGTTATTGCCAGTGTGAGTGTTCTTAGATGTTTCATGATATCTCAGTTTTAAGTTCCGTTATGTTTGCATTGTGTGCTGCCGCGGCAATTAGTCATGTTGCGGTGTGCGCGGCAGCGTCAGTCGTCCGGATAGGGTATGCCCATGCTCTTGGCGCGGTCGAGGTTGCGCTTGTTTATGGTCTTTTCCTTTTCGGGTTTCTGTTTTGTTATCTCCATCGGCTTTTGCCTTTCGGTGCTTCTCGCCTTGGGGTCCCACGTCAGGTTGAGGTCCCATTTCGCCTTGCATTCTATCTTTTCGGGATAGTAGTATGTGGTTTCGCCCTGCCGGTCGGCTGCATATTCGCCCGTATCCCACTTGCCGTTCTTGTTGGAGTCGATGAACATTCTGGCGTAATACGTGCCCGGCGTGACGTAGAAGAACATGGCGTTGCCGTCGGTTGTAGCCGTTTCCTTCACTATTTCGTCTGATTTGTTGAGCATCTGCACCACCACGGCGGTGTCGGCTATGCCCGTAAGAGTGAACATGAGTGTGGCAAACTCGTCGTCGGTCTTTATCTTGAAGCCCGTCTTATAGGGCGCCGAGGTCTTGCCGTAGATGTCGGTGAATGCCATGGTGTCCGTCTCCAGACTGTATTCCGTGCCCGGCCGCCACTCTCCGAGCAGCTCGTAAATGCGGTTTGTGCCCGCCTTCTGCCGCAGCACGAAGGGCGAGTTATACCACAGCGTGTCGTGCTTTGAGTAGAGATGTATGCAGGCCGTGTCCACCTTCTGCAGCGGCGTGGGCATCTCTATGGTTATGTTCTGGTCGGGCGCAGGCTCCGACTGCACGTTGTATTTAGGCTCGAGCGCCTCGGCGGGCATCACCGTCTCGTAGGGCTTGCCGCGCTTTTTGGCTTTCTCCTGAACCTTCAGCCAGTCGTCATATTTGTCTTTCTGCGCCTTGAGCCGTTTTTCGTAAGGCTCTTTTGAAAGCACGTCTATAGTGTCGGTCTGTGTCTGCAACACGCCGAGAGTGTCGGTGGCCAAATATTTCAGTTCCATCCTCAGCGTGTCCTGGTTTACGAGCATGGTGTCCTTGAGCCAGTAGGTCAGTGTGTCCTGTTTCTCGCTGGATTCCACTATGAAGGCATCCTTCTCGTTGAAGTTGAGTCCCTTGATTTCGGGCAGCTGCCTGTTGCCGTAGCTGAAGTAGAGCGTAAAGCGGTTGGCATAAGTCCTTTCGGTCTTCAGGAGGTAGCGGTCGGTCTGCTCCTCGGTGAAAGCCCGCAGCACAATGTCGTCGGGCAGGAAGTGAGTGTAGGGCACGCGGCGTATGGAGTCGATGCGCAGCGAGTCGCGCCATATGGTGTCCTGCCTTACGTCGGGCTTGAAAGTAGGCTCTATGATGTCGTGGCTGAAGGCTATCTGCTCGCTTTTCTGGTTGAAAATGTAGTTGTTGTCGGCGTCGGCAAGAGCGTATATGCGGTATTTGCCGGGCGCAATGCCCTTTATGATAAACTTGCCGCGGCTGTCGGTTCTCGACACCCTGAGCATGGGCTTGGTGGTGAACGCCGTGTCGCTCAGGTCGTTGTAGAGTCCGACGAGCAGGCCTTTTATAGGCTCAAGGTTCTGCGCGTTGAGCACATATCCCGCCACTTCGAGCGTGTCGATGTGGTCGCCCGTGGAGAAAGTGTAGGTATAGTTGCCCAGCGGGTTGCTCTCGTTGTTGTCGCTTATGGCGTCAGAGAAGTCCACGGTGTATGTCGTGTTGGGCTTCAGCGAGTCCTTTATCTCCACCACGATGCGCTTTCCGGCGGCCTTAATCTCGGGCGTCTCTATCTGCGGCGGCGATATGACCACCTTTTCGGTGGGGTTGTCCACCTGGATGTATTCGTCAAAGTTGATGCTTATCTTGCGCGTCTTTACGTCGGTGCTCTGGTCGGCCGGCGAGCAGCCCGTTATCCGTGGCGGCGTTTCGTCATACCATCCGCCGTCGGGCTGTCCCATTCTGGCGCACGACGTTATTATCACGGCCGCTATGAGCATAAGCAAGGCCATTGCGCCCCTGCTGCGTCGTGCGGTCCTGCGGCATGGCTCCGTGCCCCCTGCGGCGTGTGCGGTCAGACCGCTGCGGCGGCTGTTGCGCTGTGTGTCAGTGTTCATTGCTCTCGGTGTTAAATCTCAGCATCTGTTCAATGATGTCGCGGCTGTTGCTCAGTCGCGGCACTTTGTGCTGTCCGCCCAGCTTGCCTTTCGACTTGAGCCAGTCGTTAAACAGTCCGGTGCGCGCCTTCACAATCTCGAGGTGCTGCAGCGTTATGTCCTTGTAGCGCTTTGCCTCGTAGTCGCTGTTTATCTCCTGCAGCTTCTTGTCGAGTATGCCTGCAAACCGGCTCAGGTCGTCAGGCTCCTTTGCGAACTCTATGAGCCACTGGTGGCGGCATTTGGCGTTGCCGTCCATAAACACCGGCGCCGCCGTATATTCGAGCACCTCGGCACCCGTCTCGCGGCAGGCGTAGGCCAGGCCCTTCTCGGCGTTGTCTACGATAAGCTCCTCGCCAAAGGCGTTGATAAAGCTCTTGGTGCGTCCGGTGATTATAAACTTGTAGGGATTTGTCGACGTAAACTTCACCGTGTCGCCTATGACATAGCGCCACAGTCCGCACGATGTAGATATTACCATGGCATAGTTGACGCCCGTCTTTACGCCCGTGACAGGCACCACGGTAGGATTGTCCGACCCGAACTCGTCCATCGGTATGAACTCGTAGAACACTCCGTAGTCGAGCATGAGCATCATAGCCGGGTCTGCGGGATCGTTCTGCAGTCCGAAGAAGCCCTCGCTGGCGTTGTAGGTCTCCATATAGTGCATATTTGGCGACGTTATCAGCTCCTGATACTGCTTGCGGTAAGGCGTGAATGCCACGCCTCCGTGGAAGAACACTTCAAGGTTTGGCCACACCTCCTCGAGATGAGTCTTGCCCGAAAGCTCCATCACCCTTGTCAGCACAGAGAGCATCCACGAGGGCACTCCGCTCAGGTTGGTAACGTTCTTGTTCATCGTCTCGCGCGCAATGCGGTCGCGCTTCACCTCAAAGTCAGACAGCAGCGCCGTCTGCTTGCACGGCACTCTGACCAGGTTGGCCAGCGGACTGATGTTCTCAATCAGTATGGCGCTCAGGTCGCCCACCAGGCTGTCGCGCAGGTTATAGTTGGGCGAGTGGCTTCCGCCCAGTATAAGGCTCTTGCCGTCGAACAGCCGGCTCTTCGGGTTGTTGCGCAGATACAGTGCCACGGCGTCCTTGCCGCCCTGGTAGTGGATGTTCTGCAGTCCGTCGTGACTCACGGGTATAAACTTGCTCTTGTCGTTGGTAGTTCCCGACGACTTGGCATACCACTTAACCGTTCCCGGCCACAGCACGTCGCTCTCGCCGTGGCGCATGCGGTCGATGTCGTTCTTCAGCTCCTCATAAGTGTTCAGCGGAACGTTGGCCGCGAAGTCTTCGTATGATTTCATATTGCCGAATATGTGCTTTCTGCCGTATTCGGTGTCTTTGGCACGGCCCGTCAGATATGCCAGCACCTCGTCCTGAAGTGCCCCGGCCTCGTTGATGTGCCGCTCAAGTTCCTTCTGCCGCGGCATAAAGAACTTGCCAATTATGCTTGTAATGCTCATCTTCTAAGAGGTATTTTTAAGCTGCAAATTTAGTCGAAACTTTTGTAAAATGATAAGATTTTTAATATTCTTAACACGCGCGCACGTCTTTGCGCCTTGCGCGCGGCGGCCGCGTTGCCGTGGCGTCAGATTTAGCCGCTTTGCAAAAGGCGGCATTTCGTGCTGCAAAAGGCCGCAAATCAGTGTGCAAAACACGGCCTTTCGGCGTGCAAAAGGCATCCTTTTGCATGGCTGTATGTAACCTGTTGACAGTCAGCGGGTTATAAATAACATTCTGAAACCCTTTGACCGTTTCTTCAGAACCATTCATACTGCTGTGTCGTCAATGTTCAAAAATCATGCCATGCCGCAGCCTTTCAGCGTCTCCGGGCGTTTAAAGGTGTAAAATAAACGGCTCGAAATTACCTCTTTTCAGAAAAAAATTATATTTTTGCAGCAACATACCTTACATATAATAATTAGCATAAACTATGAGTCATCCTTTATGGTCTGATGAATACTGGCTGCTGCTCATGCAGCTCTATCAGCGCAAGCCGGCCGGCGTAAAGCCCCTCTATTCGCGAGGAATGGTGGAGCTGAGTCTTGAGCTGCATATACATCCCCACTATCTTTATGAGCAGATGTTCCGTCTGCGCCGTTCCGACACGCCGCGCCTGAAGCGCCTGTGGGCCACCTACGGCGAAAATCCGAGGCGCCTGTCGCGCGACATAAAGAAGCTGCGCAGCATGGCCGGATTCAGCAATGCCGCACTGTTTTATGACGGAGTGGCCATGAACGAGTCGTTTGAGCGCGACTTCAGGCCCGTGCCCTCATGCGGCGGCATCATGCCGATGATGCTGATAATTATCCTCGACCTTTACTTCCGCCTTACGCCCGCCACTATGGTGCGCAACACGCCGGAGATAGTAGAGCTGGCAAAGCTTATGGGCATGAAGGCCGACACCGTGGTTGAGGTGCTTGAAACGTTCCAGACATTAGACCCGTATCTTAACCGCAAGGATACCGAACCGTCGCCGCTGGCCGACGAGTGCCGCAAGATATGGAAGCGCTACGGCAACGGCAATCCCGAGGAACTGTCGTCTTTGGCCGCACAGCTGAAGGCATATTTCAAGTAAGTTTATGTTTAAGCACATCCTTATTTTTATCTTGTCAGCCTCCGTCATGCTCTGTTCCTGCAATAATAAGGGCAATGACGGCGAGGCGTTCAGAGTGGAGACAATCAACAAGATAACACCCGTGAAAGACCAGGGCAACAGTTCGCTGTGCTGGGCTTATGCCATGCTGGCCACCATAGAGAGCGAGCACCTCATGAAGGGCGACTCGGTCAACCTGTCGGCTGTCTACGTTGCGCGCAATATGCTGCGCGAACAGGCCGAGCGGTGCTATCTTACGGCAGGCCGGGCGGGATTCACCACACGGGCGACGGCGCCGCGCCTGATAGCCTTGATACAGCAGACGGGACTTATGCCGTTTGACTCTTACCGCTCCGACTGCAACTTCAACGCGCTCTGCCGCAAGCTGGGAGTGCTGTGCCGCAGTGCCGTTACGCGGCGGACAGGACTTGAGGCGCTGATGAGAAACACCGACGACCTGTTTGACGACGAGATAAACCCCGTGCCGTGGCACGTGTGGATGCTCGGCGCGGAATACACTCCGCAGGAGTTTGCGCGCAGCGTATGCCGCGACGACGAGTATCAGGCATTGACAAGTTTTACGCATAAGCCGTTTTATGAGAACATCGTGCTCGACGTGCCCGACAACCATAGCGGCGACAAATTCTACAACGTGCCCATTGACACACTGATGAGCCGCATTGAGACGGCATTGCGCCGCGGCCACAGCGTGTGCTGGGAGGGCGACGTGAGCGAGCCCGGATTCTCGTTTGAACGAGGCGTGGCGCGGCTCGGCGACAACCGCCGCATGGCGTCGCAGGAGGAACGTCAGACGGCATTTGAGACTTTCCGCACCACCGACGACCACTGCATGGAGCTGATAGGACTGGCGCGCGACAAGAAGGGCGACCGCTATTTTATATGCAAAAACTCGTGGGGCACAGACAATCCTTACGGCGGACTGATGTTCATGTCGGTGGCTTATGCCCGGCTTAAGACCGTTGCCGCTGTAGTGCCGACAGACACTTCCAGTCTGCGCTGATGCCTACGGCTGTCAGTTATGCAGCCATGTCCGTTTTGTCTGCGCTGTGATTAAGGGCGGATAGAGGCACGGCAAAACCCCTTGTAATCATTTTTAAATCTAAATAGAGTATTGTTTTTTATGGACGAAAGAAAGTTTCAGAGCGATAAGATAAAGGCCGTAATCTTTGATTTTGACGGCACCATAGGCAATTCGCGCGACCTTATAGTAAGCACAATGCAGCAGACCATAAGCCGGCTCGGGCTGCCTGCGCGCACCGACGACGAGTGCGCCTCGATGATTGGACTGCCTCTGAAGGAGACATTCACGAGGATAATCGACATGGACGACGCCATGGGCGACCGCTGTGCCGAGGTTTACCGCGAGATTTTCAAGGAGAACAACCGCCCCGGAGCCGTAACAATGTTTCCCCATGTGCGTGAGACTCTTGACGTCATACACCGCAGCGGCAGGCTGATAACGCTGGCGAGCAGCCGCTCGAGGGCGTCGCTGCTGGGCTTTGTTGCCGACATGAATCTCGGCGGATGCATCACTTACGTGCTCGGCGCTGGCGACGTGCCCAACGCAAAGCCTGCCCCCGACATGGTTGTGCGCACCATGACCGACCATGGACTGCGCCCTGAAGAGTGCGTTGTGGTGGGCGACACGGCGTTCGACATAGAGATGGGCCACGGCGCCGGAGTGTGCGGCGTGGGCGTTACCTATGGCAACGGCAGCCGAGAAGAGCTTGAGGCGTGCGGCGCAGAGTTTGTTGTTGATGATTTTTCGCAGCTTTGCGGCATTCTCGGAATTAACGGCTGAAATGTCGCAAGGCCTGTCTGCCGGATTGCAGATGCGGCTTGATGATAAAAGCATCGCCACGGGTCCCAAAGCGGGCCGGTGGCGATGCTTTTGATTTTATTCAGAGAATGCGGCGGCTTCGGCTGCCGCAATGATTTCTTCTTTAGACTTCTGGCGTGGAGCGGCGGTGATGTCCGACAGGTCGAACTCGTCGTTTATGCCATTTTCTACATTTCTTTTTTCTTCTGTCTCACGTTTTTCGGTATTCTCAGATGCAGTTGCCTTAGGTGTGTCTGCCTGTTTTTCGTCGTTGTTGGTTATTATAAATTCTTCTTTTTGGTCGATGTCCGGGACTGTCACCACAGGCTCCTCTTCCATTTTTGTGCGGTCGGCTTTTGCTGCGAACACTGCGTCGATAAACTGCGGTTTGCGTCTGAGGCTCTGCAGCGTAAGCTTGCTTGCCAGCTGCTGGCTCTCCTTTTTCGAGTAGCCCTTGCCCGAACCTCCCTCCAGTCCTTCAACGAGCGTCTGATAGACGAATATCGGGTTGTTGTTTTCGTCGCGTTTCTGCTCAATCAGCTTAAAGTCGAGCTTCACTCTGTTTTTCTGACACCATTCAATGAGCTTGCTCTTGAAGTTGACCTCCTTGTAAGCCACCTTGTCGAGATTGATGAGCTGCGAGAGTATGCGTTTCTGCATGAAGCGCATGCAGGCTTCGTATCCGCGGTCGAGATAGATGGCTCCCACGAGAGCCTCGAAGGCGTTTCCTTCCATGTAACTGTTGTGTGACGAGGAATGTCCGTTTGACATTATGAGCTGGCTGATGCCAATCTCCTGAGCCAGTTTGTTGAGAGTTTCTCGCTGCACAATTTTACTTCTGGTGTTGGTGAGGAATCCTTCGCGTTTGCCTTCAAAGTGTCTGAACACGATGTCGCCCACAATGGCGTCGAGAATGGCGTCGCCCAGGAACTCAAGACGCTCGTTGTTGACGGGGCGTCCCTTTTCGTTGCGTCTTGCTATGCTTTTGTGCAACAGCGCCTGCTTGTACAGGCTGATGTTGTGTGGGTAAAAACCGATAACGTTGAATAAAGAAGAATAAAGCTCCTTTTCCTTGCGGAAAGGGAGCTTCATTTTATCAATAAAGTTGTTAATCATCATATTTCTTGAAGATAACACAGGCATTGTGTCCGCCGAAGCCGAAAGTGTTGCTCATGGCGGCGCGCACGGTGCGCTTCTGTGCCTTGTTGAATGTGAAATTGAGATTATAGTCTATCTCCTCGTCCTTGTCATCTTCTTCGTGGTTGATAGTAGGCGGAACTATGTCGTTCTGTATAGACAGCACGCTTACCATTGCCTCTACGGCTCCGGCAGCTCCGAGCAGGTGTCCGGTCATTGACTTGGTAGAGCTGATGTTGAGCTTGTAGGCTGCATCGCCGAATACCTCCTTAATGGCTTTTGCCTCTGAGATATCGCCCACATGAGTTGATGTTCCGTGAACGTTGATATAGTCTATGTCCTCAGGTTTCATGCCGGCGTCGTCGAGCGCTGCCTGCATAACGAGCTTAGCTCCGAGTCCTTCGGGGTGAGATGCTGTTATGTGGTATGCGTCTGCGCTTTCGCCTTCGCCAACCATTTCTGCGTAAATCTTCGCTCCGCGAGCCTTTGCGTGCTCGAGTTCCTCAAGGATGAGGCATCCGGCGCCTTCGGCCATGACGAATCCGTCGCGGCTTGCGCTGAACGGGCGTGACGCTCTCTGTGGGTCGTCATTGCGTGTAGAAAGGGCGTGCATGGCGTTGAAACCGCCAACTCCGCATCCGCAGATGGCTGCTTCGGCTCCTCCGCTGACAATGATGTCGGCCTTGCCCAGGCGTATCAGGTTGAATGCGTCGGCAATGGCATTTGTTGAAGATGCGCAGGCAGATGTAGTGGCATAGTTGGGGCCGTGGAATCCGTAGTGGATTGATATCTGGCCGGCAGCGATGTCGCTGATCATCTTGGGGATGAAGAACGGGTTGAACTTAGGTCCGTTCTCCTTGTGCAGGGCGTTGTAAGACACTTCGTCCTCGAATGTCTTTATACCGCCGATGCCTACGCCGAAGATTACTCCGATGCGGTTTTTGTTTACTGTTTCCAGGTCCATTGCGCTGTCGTTGACTGCCTGTATGGCGCTGATCATGGCCAGCTGTGTGTAGCGGTCGAGCTTGCGCGCCTCCTTGCGGTCAATCCAGTCGTTTACGTTGAGGCCTTTTACCTCGCACGCAAACTGAGTCTTGTACATGGAGCTGTCAAACAGTGTAATAGGGGCTGCGCCGCTGACACCTGCCAGCAGGTTTTTCCATGTTTCTTCAACGGAAAGACCTACGGGAGTTACAGCGCCCAGTCCTGTTACTACTACTCTTTTTAATTCCATTTAAATATTTATCGGAAATTATTATTTGGTGTTAGCCTCGATGTAGCTGATAGCGTCACCTACAGTGGCGATTGTTTCTGCCTTGTCGTCAGGAATAGAGATGTTGAATTCTTTCTCGAATTCCATGATGAGCTCTACTGTATCCAGTGAGTCAGCACCAAGGTCGTTTGTGAAGCTTGCTTCAGGCTTTACTTCTGCCTCATCAACACCAAGTTTGTCAACGATAATAGCTTTTACTTTTGATTCAATTTCTGACATGATTGTAATGTTTAAAAAAGTTTATAAATAAATTTCATTTCCAAAAATCGGTGCAAAGGAACGAATTTTTATTTAAGTGTGCAAATATTTTTGCAAAAAAAGGTCTGAGGATTGCACACATACCATAATAGTGTGCAAATTTTGTTGTCTTTTTACACCGTTTTAGTGCTTTTTTTATCAGTTTTTTTGAATTTTGTGCGCACACAGCGGCTTTGTCATGCTGTGCCGGATGCCGCCGCTGTATGTATTCGGCTTTATAAATGCTTGTGTGACAATGTGTTGCAAAAGGCCATCTTTCGCACGGTAAAAGACGGCCTTTTAGAGGACAAAAGACGGTCTTTTAGAGGATAAAAGGCGGCCTTTTGCAAAGTTGCCGCGGAGAGTGTCTCTGACGGGTGTTCCTGCCGTTGTTTGTTGCGGATGCCGCTTGGCGGTCAAGCGGCTGTCGGGGGTGTTTGCGCGGCTTGCCGTCATGCCTTGCGCTCAGGTGCGCTTTCGCGCCTTAGCGGATAGTTGCCCCGCAGCTCTTCAAACTTTTCGGGAGCGGCCTTCAGCCTTGCGCTGTCGTCGAGCGGATTGTAGAGCTGAAGGTACCGGTCGTCGGCATCGCCGTGCATGACGAAGCTGTCAGGCAGGGCCGGCGGCTCTATGCGGCACGGCACTTTTAAGCCGAAGTGGCGGCACAGGCCCTCTATGACCATGTTGTCGGCGTTGGTCTTGCCGTCGGCGCTGTATCCGGCAATGTGCGGCGTGGCTATCCACGCCCTGTCCATGAGCGCGAGGCTTATCTGCGGCTCGTGTTCCCATGTGTCTATCACGGCATCTCTCACCTTATTATATATAAGGGCTTCGAGCAGGGCGTCGTTGTCCACCACGGCTCCGCGGCTGGTGTTTATTATGACCGGCCTGCGCGCGAGCCGGCTGAAGAATGCGGCGTCGGCCATGTGCAGCGTGGGGTGGGGCCCGTCTGTTACGAGCGGCACGTGGAACGTAATCACGTCGCACTGCTTTTCGATTTCGTCCATCGTCACGAATGTGCCCCGGTCGCCGCGTTCCTGCCGCGGAGGGTCGCACACGAGCACTCGCATGCCGTATTCGCGTGCCACGCCGGCCACCTTTGAGCCGACGTGTCCGCAGCCCACTATGCCTATTGTCGTCTCAGCCGGATTTATGCCCTTCTGCCTTTTCATCAGTATGATCACAGAGCGCAGATACTGTGCCACCGACGATGAGTTGCATCCCGGACAGCTTATCCACTCTATTCCGGCACGGCTCATGTATCCGGCGTCAATATGGTCGAATCCTATGGTGGCCGTGGCCACAAACCTTACGCGGCTGCCTTTTAGCAGGGCTTCGTCGCAGCGTGTGCGCGTTCTCACTATCAGCGCGTCGGCGTCGCGCACGTCGCCTGGTCCAATCTCGCTTCCTTTCAGATACACGGCGTCGCCGGTTATCCGGCTTATGGCGTCGCGTATGTAGGGAATCTTGTCGTCAATCACAATTCTCATAATCACAATGATTTATGTGCCCCCGTTGTCGGCGGCAGGCAATGTTTCAGTCGTTAAAATTCAAATACAAGTTCAAAGTTACGAAAAATATTCTGTTTTGTTGGCTGATTAAAAATAATTTATTAGCTTTGCATTTAATATAGTAGCGCCGTGCGCTCCGGCCGGTCATGCCGGCAGGGCGTGTGCGCGTCAGCATTTAAATATTATCTAAAACAAAAGCAAATGGCATTTACCGAACTTTGTAACGAGATTTTCAGCCGGGCGATAAACGATTATCACCAGGCCGACGATGTTGACACCAAGGTGAGCAACCCCTACGGCGAGGGCACGATAGAGAACAGCCTGTACATGAAGTGCTGGATTGACACCGTGCAGTGGCATCTTGAGGATATCATACGCGACCCGCAGATTGACCCTGCCGAGGCCCTGCTGCTGAAGCGCCGCATAGACCGCAGCAATCAGGACCGCACCGACCTCGTTGAGCAGATTGACAGCTGGCTCAGAGACAAGTATAAGGACGTGAAGGTGATGCCCGACGCGCGCATAAACACCGAGAGCCCGGCATGGGCCATCGACCGCCTGTCGATTCTTGCGCTGAAGATATATCACATGAAAGAGCAGACCGAGCGCGACGACGCCGAGCCGGAACACCGCGACAAGTGCAGGGCAAAGCTTGATGTGCTGATGCAGCAGCAGACCGACCTCGGCACTGCCATTGACCAGCTGCTTGAGGACATCGCCGCCGGACGTAAATATATGAAGGTATATAAGCAGATGAAGATGTATAACGACCCCGCCACAAACCCGGTGTTATACTCTAAAAATAATAAATGAGGACAGAGCACATACTCATAATAAGATTTTCGGCCATGGGCGACGTGGCCATGACCGTGCCTGTGGTGTATTCGCTCGCAAAACAGTATCCCGACGTCAGGATAACCATGCTGAGCAAGCCTTTTGCACGCCCGTTCTTTGAGCACATGCCCCCGAATGTGGGGTTCATGGAGGCCGACATCAAGGCCGAATACGAAGGGGTGAAGGGGCTCAACGCTCTCTACCGCAGACTGACGGCCAAGAATTTCACTGCCATAGCCGACTTTCACAGCGTGCTGCGCTCCGACTATCTGCGCATGCGCTTCAACATCGACCGCTACAAGGTGGCCCACATCGACAAGCACCGGAGCGGCCGCAGGCAGCTCGTGGCCATGTCGGACAAGAAACTCGTGCAGCAGCCGTCGCCGTTCAGCAACTATGCCGACGTGCTGGCACGTCTTGGCTATCCCGTAAAGCTCGACTTCAAGTCGATATTCCCCGAAGGCGGAGGCGACATCAGCCTGCTCCCCGAGAGCATGAGGCGCACGGGCGAGTTTACGGAGAAGTGGATTGGCATAGCCCCCTTTGCCGCACACGACGGCAAGGTGTATCCGCCAAGGCTCATGGAGAAGGTTATATGCCAGCTCACGGAGCGTCATCCCGACTGCCGCATATTCTTATTCGGCAGAGGCGAGCGTGAGAGCGAATACTTCGGCGACTGGTGCTCAAAATATAAACAGTGTGAAAGCGTGGCCGGCAAGCTCGACGGCATAAGCCTTGAACTTGTCCTTATGAGCCATCTCGACCTCATGATATCAATGGACAGCGCCAACATGCACATGGCATCGCTCACCGCAACGCCGGTTGTCAGCGTGTGGGGAGCGACACATCCCTATGCCGGATTCATGGGCTGGGGGCAAAGCATGGAGAACGCCGTGCAGATAGACCTGCCGTGCCGTCCGTGCAGCATATTCGGAAACAAGCCCTGTATAAGGGGCGACTATTCGTGCCTCAAGAACATATCGCCCGAGCAGATTGTTGCAAGGGCCGAGATTGTGATGTGTGGCAGAAAATAAATCATCAGTTAATATAAAGTTATTAATTAAAAAGTTAGAATTATGAAAAAGTATGTTTGTGACACTTGCGGTTATGTATATGACCCTGAAGTAGGCGATCCTGACAACGGCATACAGCCCGGAACAGCATTTGAAGACCTTCCAGAAGACTGGGTTTGCCCTCTCTGCGGAGTTGGTAAGGACGATTTCTCTCCTGAAGAAGACGACTGATACAGGAGCATATATAAAAAGCGCGGAAAGCTCATTGAATGGCTTTCCGCGCTTTTTTGTCTTATTGTTATAAGTCTTTCTACCTATGTGTCGTGTCGTCAGGTGTCTGGTTGCTACATATAGTTGAAGAAATAGCTTATCAGACATGCCAGTACGATAAGTGCAGCAATAATGCACAGCACAATAAACAGAATGTTAGACATTCTTTTGCGGTTTCTTGATACCATCAGACTTTTATGTTTGAAAACTTCTGATTCGTCTGTATGGTCATAGTTTTGTTTTTTGTATCTTCCCATTTCTCTTATTTAATAACGATGTTTATTTTTATTATTTACACTGTATCTTTAAAAAATCGTCACCATGTTTAAGTTGTTCTTTTCTACTTGGTAAAGATTCTTTCTGCTTGTATTATGCCACTTTAATCTTTTCTGCTTAACATTCTTGATCGCTTATTGTTTTTTGGTTACGGTGAGTATTATAGCAAATAGTATCTTTTATGTTAGCACTTGATACTCTAATCAAGTAAGATTATGTCCAGCATGCAAATTTATTATTTTTATTTTGAAATGATGAACAAGAACATAATTTTTAAGTATCTTTGCGGTGAAATAATCTTAAAAATGAACTTTTATGGATAAAATACTGCTTTCAGTCCTGTTATTTGTGCTTGTTTGGTCTCCGTCCAAGGCTCAGAACGCCCGCGAGGAGATAAAGAACAATGCCTGTCTTTCGGCCAGCAACTATCTGGCTTACCCGGGTCCTGTTCAGAAAAAACTGACGCCCGCCCCCAAAGGCTACCGTCCGTTCTACATAAGTCATTACGGCCGTCACGGCTCGCGCTATCTGATAAGCAACGAAGACTATGACGCACCCATGCGCGTATTGGCCCGTGCCGACAGTCTTGGCAAGCTCACGCCGCTCGGAAAGGACGTGTTAAGGCGCGTGGTGATGCTCCGCGACGAGGCGGCAGGCCGCCTGGGAGAGCTTACCGAGCTGGGAGCCGAGCAGCACAGGCAGATAGCCCGCCGCATGTATGAGCGTTTTCCCGAGGTGTTCAAGGGCAATGTCGTGGTAGACGCAAAGAGCACCGTCGTGATACGTTGCATCCTTTCAATGGAGAACGAGCTGCAGCAGCTGTTGCTGATGAACCCCAAACTGACGATAATACACGACGCGAGCATGCACGACATGTACTATATGAACCAGAGCGACCCCGCCCTCTACGCGCAGAAGATGCCCCGCCGCGCCGACGTTATATGGAAAGAATACTGCAACCGACGTGTGAATCCTGGGCGACTGATGAAAAGTCTGTTCAACGACAGCGACTATGTGAAGTATGAGGTAGACGCTTCCGACCTCAACTATAAGCTCTTCTCGCTGGCGTCAAACATTCAGAGTTCGGAGCTTCGCCATAAGATAACGCTTTACGACATATTCACCAACGACGAGCTTTACGCCAACTGGCAGCTGGAGAACACGTGGTGGTATATCAACTACGGCGCTTGTCCGCTCAACGGAGCCACGCAGCCCTTCTCGCAGCGTAACCTGCTTCGCAACATAATACATCAGGCAGACAGCTGCATAGCCCTCGACAAGCCGGGCGCAACGCTGCGCTTCGGTCACGAAACAATGGTGCTGCCGCTGACATGTCTGTTGGGAATCAACGGATACGACCGTCAGATATCAAGTCTTGACAGTCTTGAGAACAAGGGATGGATCAACTATAAAGTGTTCCCGATGGGCGCCAACATACAGCTGGTGTTCTATCGCCGCAACCGCAACGACAACGATGTGCTCGTAAAGGTGCTGCTCAACGAGAACGAGGCCACGCTGCCAGTGAAGACCGACTGTGCGCCTTATTACCACTGGAGCGACTTTAAGAAATACTATCTCAACAAACTCGAAGGCTACAAGGAGTAGCCGTCTCTTTAACATCAGGCGTGAGAAATAAATATGTATTTGTTTCTTCACGTCTGCAAAAAATATTAATTTTGCAGCGTTATGGCACAAAATCTCATACAGACACAGGCGCAGAAACAAGTTCAGACACAGCGCCTCACTCAGCAGCAGATGCTCGTGGTGCATCTGCTTGAAATGCCGTTGACAGAACTGGAGCACAGCGTGGCGGCCGAGATTGACGACAATCCCGCCCTCGAAGTTGCCGGACCCGACGATGTCCAGCCTTCAGACGATATGCACGACGACGTTTCGGGCGCAGACGATGACGACGACTTTGATGCCGTCAGCGAGCGCGAGGAACGAGAGTCGGCGCTCGACCAGGCCCTGTCGGGCATCGGAATGGACGACGAGATGCCTGAAGCCGCGCAGTATGTGGCGAGCAACAACCAGAACGCTGACTACGAGGAGATAACCTACGGCGACCAGGTGTCGTTCTATGACAGACTCAAGGAGCAGATGGTGGATGTTGACCTTACGCCCCGCGAGCAGGAGATAATGGAATATCTGATAGGTTCGCTCGACGGCGACGGACTCCTGCGCAAGGACATTGCCACGCTGAGCGACGAGCTGGCCATATACCATAACATTGACGCAAGCGAGAAGGACATAGAGCATGTGCTGCATATCCTTCAGACATTCGACCCCGCCGGCATAGGCGCACGCAACCTCCGCGAGTGCCTTCTGCTGCAGATAAGGCGCAAGGACAAGTCGGAGATGCGCTCACTGATGGAGCGTGTGATAACAGAATGTTTCGACGAGTTCATGAACAAGCGCTGGGACAAGATAGCATCGCAGCTCGGCATCGACACCGACACAGTGAAGACGGTTCACAACGAACTGCTGAAGCTCAACCCGAAGCCAGGCTCTTCGCTCGGCGAGACCGAGGGAAGAAACATCCAGCAGATAACTCCCGACTTTATTGTCGACACTGCCGACGACGGCACTGTGTCGTTCTATATAAACAACGGCAACGTGCCCGACCTTTATGTCTCTGACTCTTTCACCGACATGGTGAAGAGTTACCAGAAGAACAAGAGCAAGATGAGCCGCAGCGAGAAGGAGGCTCTGCTCTACGCCAAGGAGAAGGTGGAGCGCGCCCAGGGCTTTATCGACGCCATAAAGCAGCGCCGCCACACGCTGTATGTCACCATGAAGGCCATAATAGACATACAGAAGGCATACTTTCAGGACGGCGACGAGAGCGACCTGAAGCCCATGATACTGAAGGACGTGGCCGACAAGACAGGCCTTGACATATCAACCATATCGCGCGTAAGCAACATGAAGTATGCCCAGACACGCTGGGGCACGTTCAAGCTGCGCCACTTCTTCAGTGACAGTGTAAAGACAGAGAGCGGCGAGGAGATGTCGACGCGCAAGATAAAGGCCGCCCTTAAAGACATTATTGACAACGAAGACAAGCGCCGCCCGCTGAGCGACGACGCCATAAAGGATAAGATGAACGAGAGCGGATACCCCGTGGCACGCCGCACGATAGCAAAATATCGCGAGCAGCTGGGCATCCCCGTCGCACGACTAAGAAAGAAATGAAAGAGAAAGAGATTATTTTCACGGCCAAGATATTGAGCGTTGTGTTCACGCCTTTCTATCTTCCGATACTGGGCCTTATGATTCTTTTCATCTTCAGTTACCTCAGTTTGTTGCCCCTGACCTACAAGCTGTTCCTGCTGTTGATGTTCTATCTGTTCACCATTTTCCTGCCTACGGCCATGATACGTTTCTACAGGCGCTATCAGGGGTGGACTCTCATCGAGCTTGGCAGCCGCGAGCGCCGTGTTATTCCTTATATAATATCCATCTTTTCTTATCTTGTGTGCTATTATATAATGACCATAACGCACGTGCCCCACTTCATGGGGAGCATCCTCATAGCGGCCCTTGTGATACAGATAGCCTGCGCGATGATAAATCTTTTTGTCAAGATATCAACCCACACGGCAGCCATCGGCGGCGTTACCGGTGCGCTGCTTGCCTTTTCGGTTATCTTTTCGTTCAATCCGGTGTGGTGGCTCTGCGTCACGCTGCTGCTTGCCGGAATGGTTGGCACGAGCCGAATGATTCTGCGTCAGCACTCGCTCCATCAGGTGGTGCTGGGCTATCTTGCCGGCGTGTTGTGCTCTTTTGTGTCGGTGCTGCTGTTCTGAGCGCGCCGCCATTGTGCCTGCTGCCCCGCGTTATGAGGCCTGCCGGCATTTAAGTTGAAGACCAATTTGTGTAAAACAATAATAAAATAAACAGAATATGAAACCATTAGTAAGTATCATCATGGGCAGCACAAGCGACCTGCCCGTTATGGAGAAGGCTTGTAAGTTCCTCGACGACATGCACATACCATTTGAGGTAAACGCCCTGTCGGCTCACCGCACGCCCGACGCCGTTGAGGCTTTTGCCAAGGGAGCCAAGGAGCGCGGCATCAAGGTTATCATAGCCGGAGCCGGAATGGCTGCCGCCCTGCCGGGCGTGATAGCAGCGTCGACCACTCTGCCGGTTATCGGTGTGCCCATCAAGGGTATGCTCGACGGTCTCGACGCAATGCTGAGCATCATACAGATGCCGCCGGGAATACCTGTTGCAACTGTAGGCGTAAACGGCGCAATGAACGCTGCCATACTGGCCGTAGAGATGATTGCGCTGGCCGACGAAGAGGTTGCCGCACGCCTTGCTGACTATAAGGCAGGCCTGGGCGCCAAAATCGAAAAGGCCAACAAAGACCTCGCCGAGGTGAAATATGAGTATAAGACGAACTGATTTATAATTCAGGAGTTAAAGTAGTTAAAGGAGTTATCGCTCACTGCGTGAGCTAAGTAGTTAAAGTCAAATGCCTTGTCTGTTATGGCAGGCAAAGTTAGTGCATGTCATTTCTGTGCTTTGCTTAGTAGAAATCTGTATAAGCAAACATTGCTATGCAGCATTCTGAGATATATGACAGTTAAGATGTTTCTCTTTAACAGTTCTGCTTTAGGGCAGGACAACAGGCATTGCTGAAAATATCCTCAGGACATTTGACTTTAACTACTTAGCTCACGCAGTGAGCGATAACTCCTTTAACTCCTTTAACTCCTAAAAAAGTACAAGCCATGGACATCTTTAATTACACCCGAAGGGAGAGTTCGGTTGTCAACGTGGGCGCAACTCCGCTGGGAGGAGACAATCCGGTGAGGATACAGTCGATGACAACCACGTCGACCGACGACACCGAGGGGAGCGTGGAACAGGCCATACGAATAATTGAGGCCGGAGGAGAGTATGTAAGACTCACCACGCAGGGCGTGCGCGAGGCTGAAAACCTGAAGAACATCAACGCAGGACTGAGGAGCAGGGGATATAACACTCCGCTCGTGGCCGACGTCCACTTTAATCCTCACGTGGCCGACGTGGCCGCGCTGTATGCCGAGAAGGTGAGGATAAATCCGGGCAACTATGTCGACCCGGCGCGCACATTTAAGAAACTTGAATATACCGACGAGGAATATGCCGCAGAACTGCAGAAGATAGAAAAGCAGTTTGTGCCCTTCCTCAACATCTGCCGCGAGAACCACACGGCAATACGCATAGGCGTAAACCACGGCTCGCTCTCCGACCGCATAATGAGCCGCTACGGCGACACTCCTGCCGGAATAGTTGAGAGCTGCATGGAGTTTCTGCGTATATGCAAGCGCGAAAACTTCAACGACGTGGTGATATCCATCAAGGCCAGCAACACGGTTGTGATGGTAAGGTCGGTGCGCCTCCTCGTTGAGGCTATGGACAAGGAAGGCATGAAATATCCATTGCACCTCGGAGTGACCGAGGCAGGCGAGGGCGAAGACGGCCGCATAAAGAGTGCGGTGGGCATAGGAGCGCTGCTTGCCGACGGCATTGGCGACACCATACGCGTGTCGCTGAGCGAGGAGCCTGAGGCAGAGATACCCGTAGCGCGCCATCTTGTTGACTATATAGGCAAGAAACAGGGCCACATGCTCATACCGGGCAAGGCCTTTGAAGGCTTCTGCTGGACATCGCCCGAGCGCCGCACGACACGCGCCGTGATGAACATCGGAGGCGACAACGTGCCCGTTGTAATATCGTCGCGCCTCGGCAACGATGCCGCTCCTGCCGATGCTGCCGGCAAGGACATGACACCCGACTATATATACACAGGTCAGGCTCTGCCCGCAGAGCGCGTTGCCGGACAGCGCTACATCGTCGACTTCGGCGTGTATGCCGCCCTTGACGACAAGACCGACGTATATCCTATATTCCCCTATAACGCCGTTCCGCTGATATCAGCCATCGACGCGCCGCTGAAGTTCCTTGTACTCCAGTTTGGCGTCAACACAGAGGAATACACGGCCTGCCTGAAAAGACATCCCGAAGTGGTGGTGATATGCGTGAGCAACCATCAGAACCGCCTCGGCGAGCAGCGCGCCCTGCTGCACGACATGATGTCGGCAGGACTGACCAATCCCGTTGTATTCTGCCAGATGTACCGCCACTCGCAGGACGAGAAGGGCGACTTTCAGCTTGAGGCGGCAGCCGACATGGGCGCGCTGATGTTCGACGGACTGACCGACGGACTGTGGCTCATGAACGACGGCACGCTCTCGGCAGCCGACATCGACGCCACGGCGTTCGGCATACTGCAGGCAGCACGCCTGAGAACGTCGAAGACCGAATATATCAGCTGTCCTGGATGCGGCCGCACACTCTACGACCTGCGCTCTACGATAGCCCGCATAAAGGAGGCCACCAAGGACATGAAGGGTCTGAAGATAGGCATAATGGGCTGCATAGTGAACGGCCCGGGCGAGATGGCCGACGCCGACTACGGATACGTGGGTGCCGGACGCGGCAAGATATCGCTCTACCGCAAGAAGGAATGTGTGGAGAAGAACATACCGGAGGCAGAGGCCGTTGACAAACTGCTGAAGCTCATCGAGAGCGACCGCGCAGCCCGATAGACTGCCGGAAGACATACTGAAAACATAATATATCTGAGTTGTAAAACGGCATCGCCACCGCCTCGGGCGGCCTGAATGTGTGATGCAGTCAGGCATGAAGCGTATGCCTTTGTAACATATTGATATTCAAGACCTTGCAAAAGGCCGTCTTTTACACGCTAAAAGACGGCCTTTTACGTGCTAAAAGCATACCTTTTAGAGGCTAAAAGGGCACCTTTTGCAAAACATGCCGCCGCGTGGCGTCCTGCAGCACGTGCCGGCTGACATAAAATACAGCCTAAAGAGATAAAATGGTCGATAATTAAGACCAACGGCCATAAAAAACTCCTGAAAGACAAATAATAACGCTAAAATTAGAATTTTATACAAAATATATTTACCTTTGCAATCAAATATAAACATATATGAAAACAGAATTAAATTATCTTGACAGGAACGAATTTAACTTCGAGCCCTCTCAAGAGGTAAAGGACGCAATTAAGAATTTTGATCTTAACAAGCTCTGTTTTTACACACGTATCTATGACCAGGGGAAGAAGAGCATATTCTCTGTATTCCTTTCAGAACAATACAACATCGACGAGAAGCAGATTGTGCTCGGCTATGGCGCCGAGGACCTGCTGAAGATGGCCGTTCACTATTTCCTCACTGACGGCGACGGAAACAAGACGATGCTCATCCCTAAGTTCTCGTGGTGGTATTACAAGTCGATAGCCGACGAGGTGAACGGCCGCACGCTGCAATATCCCGTGTATGAGACCGAGGACTCGTTTGCATACGACTTCGACGGACTGCGCCGCATGATATCTGATGAAAAGCCTAAGATACTGCTCGTGGCGTCGCCCAACAACCCTACAGGCAACGGACTCACGCCCGATGAGCTGGAACAGCTTGTCGGCATGGTGCCTGCCACTACCGTTGTGCTCGTCGACGAGGCCTATGCGTCGTATGTAACCGGCGACACATCTTACATCAAACGGCTGATAGAGAAATATCCCAACATAATATTCTGCCGCACGCTGTCTAAGTTTTACGGACTGCCCGGCCTGCGTCTGGGCTTCGGATTCATAGGCAAGGGCGAAGCCATGGAGCGCTTCAGCCGCTACGCCAACAAGTATCTGGGCTACGACCGCATGTCGGAGGAGATAGGTATAGCCGCCATCAAGTCGGACGAGCACTACCGCGAGATAGCGCGCGTGATGGACGAGGCGCGCCGTATGTACACCGACGAGATTGGCTCGCTGCCGGGATTCAAGGTGTATAAGTCGATAGCCAACTTCATTCTGATAAAATATCCTATCGAACTGAAGGCCGCCCTGCAGCAGGAGTTTGCCGGACAGAGCTATAAGGTGAAGTTTATGGACGAGCCTGACATCAACTCACACATGCGCATAACCCTCGGACGCAGGGAGCAGAACCGCATGGTGGCCGACATAATACTAAAAGTTGCAAAGCGATGATAGCCGTAATATTAGCCGCCGGAATGGCGTCGAGGCTGCGTCCGCTCACCGACGACCGCCCGAAATGCCTGCTCCGTGTGGGCAGCAAGTGCATACTGCAGCGCACCGTCGACAGTCTTGTCGCAGCGGGAATAAGCCAGATAGTTGTCGTTACGGGCTATCGCGGGGGCATGATACGCCTCTTTCTCGAGGGCAACTATCCCGACACTGACTTCCACTTCATTGAGAACGCCGACTATCAGACCACGAACAACATATATTCTTTATGGCTCGCCAGGCCTTATGTGGCAGGACATGAGTTTATGCTGCTCGACAGCGACATCCTGTTCGACGGCCGCATAATAAGCCGCATGCTCGCCGCCAAGGGCACAGCCCTTGCGCTCAACAGCCACAAGCTGGGCGAGGAAGAGATAAAGGTGATAACCGGCGAAGACGGAAAGGTGAGCGAGATAAGCAAGACTTGCAGCATTGACAAAGCCATTGGCGAGTCGGTGGGCATCGAGAAGATGAGCGCCGGCTATTCGGCTGCACTCTTCAGCGAGCTGCGTGTCATGATTGAGGACGAGCATCTTGTCGACGTGTTCTACGAAAGAGCCTTCGAACGCCTCATTCCGCAGGGACACAAGTTCAGCGTGGTAGACACCACCGACCTCTTCTCGATAGAGCTTGACACGGTTGACGACTTCAACCACGCATCTGAGATAATACCCCGCGAGCTGTTCTGAAAAGCCCGCGGCTGCCGTTATTAACAACAATACATAATCCCAAAAGCTGTTATGGCCGAATATAACATACGCGAGCTGCAGCTCAGAATACTCCGGACGCTAAAGGCTGTCGACGCCGTATGCCGCGAGCACGGCCTGCGCTACTATATATGGGCAGGCACAATGATAGGGGCGGTGAGGCACAAGGGCTTCATACCCTGGGACGACGACCTCGACATAGCCATGCCGCGCCCCGACTACGACCGCCTCATTGAGCATGCCGCAGAGTGGCTGCCTGAGCCTTATGAGATGGTTTGCGCCGAGAACGACGATGTCTATCCGCTCCCGTTTGCCAAGATTCAGGATGCCGACACCACGCTCATAGAGCGCATGCACCTTAAATATCTGGGCGGAATATATATCGACGTGTTCCCTATCGACGGAGTGCCTGAGGGCGCTGTGGCGCGCAAGCTCCATTTCGCACGCTACGAATATTACAAGCGAGTGCTGTATCTGCTCTTCCGCGACCCCTACAAGCACGGACACGGCCCAAGCTCGTGGGTGCCTCTGCTGTGCCGCCGCATATATACGCTTGCTGAAGTTCAGCAGCGCATCAGCCGCCTGCTTCACCGCTACAACTACGACAAGTGCCGTCTGGTGGCCGACTATGACGACGGTTCAAAGGGCGCAATGGACAAGAAGATACTGGGAACGCCGGTGCCATACACCTTTGAAGACACCAAGGTGATGGGCGTGAGCGACTATGACACCTATCTGTCTAACAAGTATGGCGACTACATGACCATACCTAAACACAGCGCGCAGCGCCAGCACAACTTCCATTATCTCGACCTGAATCATCCTTACAGAGATTTTAAAGAATGACACATACACAGCAGGACGGCAGCCGCCGTCCTGCTGTTTTATTATTCCTGCCTGCTTTGTCTGTTCGTCTTATCCCGCGTTAATCCATCTTCTGCTCATCCTTTTCTGTCCTGCGCGTCATCGTTGGCCGTTCCTTTTATTTGCCGTTATCTTCCTTTTATTTCCGTTCAGACAGCCTTACGTGTTGAGGCTGCGCTGTCTACGGCCTTATGCCTGTGGCGGCATGTGCGCCGGGTAGCGTTGCGGCAGGCAACAAAAAATCCGGACTTATGCAGTATTACGGTGTCGCATAAGTCCGGATTTATATTTCATGGCCCTGTCTCAGGCCGTGTGTCGTTTCTTTAAGTCGTGCTTCAGCCCGGCTTTAACTCTTCTTTGTGCTCTTTATCAGATAGATGATGATAAGAGCATAGGCAACGAGCGAGCATACCTCAGACAGCGGGTTGGCAAGCCATTCGGTGTTGAGCACGTTGACATCGGCAAAGCGCAGCAGCGCGCTTACAACGCCCATGAGTGCTCCTCCGGCAATAAATCCGCTGGCAATGAGCGTTCCCTTCTCGCCGCGCTCCTTGTTAACTTCCTCGTTCTTAGAGCGTGTGGTGACATACCAGTTGACGGCTCCGCCGATGAGCAGCGGAATGTTGAGCTGTATGGGGATAAACATTCCGAGGGCGAATGCCAGTGCCGGCACCTTGAGCCATGTCAGAATGATGGCTATGACGGCTCCGATGGCATAGAGAATCCAGGGCGCGTCGATGCCGTTCATGAGCGGATCGATGACAGCCGCCATGGCGTTGGCCTGAGGAGCGACAAGCTGTCCGCTGGCAAATCCGTAGGTCTTGTCGAGCAGAATCATAACTCCGCCTACGGTCGCAGCCGAAACCAGAGTGCCGAGGAACTTCCATGTCTCCTGCTTGCGCGGCGTAGAGCCGAGCCAGTAGCCAATCTTAAGGTCGGTGATGAACGAGCCTGCAACCGACAGAGCCGTACATACCACGCCGCCCATGATGAGCGCGGCCACCATGCCGCCCGTGCCCTTAAGTCCTACGGCAACCATAACCACAGAGGCAAGGATAAGCGTCATGAGCGTCATGCCCGACACAGGGTTAGAGCCTACGATGGCGATGGCGTTGGCAGCCACCGTGGTAAAGAGGAATGCTATGACCGCAACGAGCAGTATGCCCACAACGGCGAAGAGCAGATTGCCCTGCATTACGCCTGCCCAGAAGAATATAAAGGTGACGATTATGGTGGCGATAGAGCCTATGGCGATAATCTTAAACGGGATGTCGCGCTGTGTGCGGGGCAGCTTTTCGGCAGCAGTCTTGTTGCCCTTCATCTCCTTTGCCGCAAGGCCTACAGCCTGACGGATGATGCCCCACGACTTGATGATGCCTATGATGCCGGCCATGGCTATGCCGCCGATGCCGATATACTTGCCGTAGGCGTTGAAAATATCTTCAGGCGACATTGCGCCTACTGCGGTGGTGATAGACGGATCCCACTGGTTGAGCACCGTGTCGGGATACATGAGCGCCATGGCGGGCACTATGAGCCACCACACAGCCAGCGAGCCTACGCAGATGATGAAGGCATACTTGAGGCCGACGATGTAGCCGAGGCCCAGCAGGGCGGCTCCCGTGTTGACCTTGAACACCAGCTTAGCCTTGTCGGCGAGCATCTCGCCCCAGCCGAACACGCGCGTGGTGAAGTTCTCGTTCCACCATCCGAAGGTTGCAACTATGAAGTCGTAGAGACCGCCCACAAGTCCTGCAAGCAGCAGCGGCTTGGCCTGTTTGCCGCCCTTAGCGCCGCTGATAAGCACCTGAGTGGTGGCAGTGGCCTCGGGGAAGGGATATTTGCCGTGCATGTCCTTGACGAAATACTTGCGGAAAGGTATGAGGAACAGTATGCCCAATATGCCTCCCAGCAGCGAGCTGAGCAGGATGTTGATGAACGAGGCGCCCATCTCGGGATACTTGTCCTTGAGGATGTAGATGGCGGGAAGGGTGAATATGGCACCTGCCACCACCGCACCCGAGCATGCTCCGATGCTCTGTATGATGACGTTCTCGCCCAGCGGGTTGCGGCGCTTGGCTGCCGTCGACACGCCCACGGCTATGATGGCTATAGGTATGGCGGCCTCGAACACCTGGCCTACGCGCAGGCCAAGGTAAGCGGCTGCGGCCGAGAACAGTATGGCCATGAGCACGCCCCACGTAACCGACCAGCCGTTAACTTCGGGATAAGCCTTGTCGGGGCTCATCACGGGCTGGTATTCCTCGCCCTCCTTCAACTCGGTGAAGGCGTTGTCGGGCAACTTGATGTTGTCTTTGATTTCGTTTTCCATTATGCTTTATTGTTTTTTTAAGGTTTATTTTGTCGTTACTCTCTGTTGCGCCGCCGTATTGACGCTGCCGTGCGGTGAGCTTACGCTGCCGTGTGGCTGTGGCAGTATGCGGCTGCGTGTAGCGCCGTGCCGTCATGCCGCCGGCGTGCTTTGGCATGGTGTGCGCCATGGCCGGCAGTGGCGCAGATTGATGTTTGCAGCTGCAAATTTAATTAAAATATGCCAACAACATAGCAAAAAGTGCTTTTTGTTTAGTTTTTGTTAGTCATGTTTTTGTCCCGTCGTGGCCACTTGTCTTCATGCCTGTCTGGCGCGCGGTTTGCAAAAGGCCGTGTTTCAGCCTCCAAAAGGTGGCCTTTTGCACGCTGAAACACGGCCTTTTAGGGCATGAAAGACGGCCTTTTGCAACAGCGCCCGCAACCATCTGAATGTCAGACAGTTGCGGACGCCTGTAATATCGCTCCTGATTCTGCGGCCGCAAGGCCTTAGAATGTCATTTCATGAGTATCTCCGACAGCTGGCGCATGCCTTCAGAGGCGCCTGCCGTTATCTGTCTTACGTCGTGCCTTCCGGCAGCCATCACGGGCTTGGGGTCGATGAGATATACGGGCACTCCGGGCTTGACATACTGCACGAGGCCTGCCGCCGGATAAACGTTGAGCGACGTGCCGATGATGACAAATATGTCGGCGCTCATGGCCTCTTGCGCAGCCTTCTCAATGTTGGGCACAGCCTCGCCGAAGAACACTATGTAAGGGCGCAGCAGCGAGCCGTCGCCCGCCTTCTCGCCGGGCTTAACGTCAAGGCAGTCGGGCGTGAGCGTCCTGATGAAGTGAGGGTTGTCAACGTCGCGGCTCGAGCACACCTTCATCAGCTCGCCGTGCAGATGAATCACGTCAGAGCTGCCTGCCGCCTCGTGCAGGTTGTCAACGTTCTGCGTAACCACCGTAACCTTATATTTGCTTTCGAGCGCGGCCACGAGCCTGTGTCCCTCGTTGGGCTTGGCGGCGAGCAGCTTTTTGCGCAGCATGTTGTAGAAGTTATTAACATAAACGGGGTCGCTCTCCCACGCCTCGTGAGTGGCCACGCGCGCCACGGGATAGTTTTCCCACAGTCCGTCGGCATCCCTGAACGTGCTTAGTCCGCTTTCAGCCGACATGCCGGCACCGGTAAGAACAACAATTTTCTTCATTATGCTTTTTTGATTTAAGTGATTTGTGCAGTCGGGTGAGCGTCGTCACATGGCGTTTGGGCAGGGCGCCGGCCCTGCGGCCCGCGGCAGAGCGGCCACGGCATTATGCTGGTTGTTAACTCGCTAACGCGCTGCTCCTTAGCTCCGGGACTATTAACAATGCACAAAATTAGTGATTTTTTTCCAATAATAATTCCGTAATCAGATAAAAATGCTACCTTTGCACGATTTTATTAAGGTAGTAATCATAAACATAAAAGAAAGAAAATGGACAAAGTAAGTTACGCTTTAGGCTTGGGCATCGGCCGCCAGCTGGCACAGATGGGTGCTTCAGACCTGAATATTGATGATTTCGCTGCGGCGATAAAGGACGTTATTGCGGGCAACGAGCTCAAGGTCTCTAACCGTGAAGCGCAAACAATAGTACAGGATTACTTCCGCAAGCAGGAAGAGAAACTCAACGCCGAGCGCGCCGAGAAAGGAAAGGCCGCAAAGGCTGAAGGCGAGAAATATCTGGCCGAGAACGCCAAGAAAGAAGGCGTGGTTACGCTTCCGAGCGGACTGCAATATATGGTTCTGAAAGAAGGCAACGGCAAGAAGCCGAAGGCTACCGACAAGGTGAAATGCCACTATGAGGGATTCCTCATCGACGGCACAGTGTTCGACAGCAGCATACAGCGCGGCGAGCCCGCAGTGTTCCCCCTCAACCAGGTTATAGCAGGATGGACCGAAGGACTGCAGCTGATGCAGGAGGGCGCAAAATACCGCTTCTTCATACCTTACATCCTCGGCTACGGCGAGGGCGGCGCAGGAGCTTCAATACCTCCTTATGCAGCGCTGATATTCGACGTTGAGCTGCTCGAGGTGCTCTAAGGCACGGGCGGCACGGCGCCATGAGTGAGATTTAAGAGAGAATGAACAAAAACAATAAAGAATAAAGACAAAAATGAAAAAGCTTACATTCGCAGCCGTTTGGGCTGTAGCAGCCGCAACATTTGTTTCTTGCGGCAACTCAACACCGAAAGCAGACCTGAAAAACGATGTCGACACAGTGAGCTATGCCATAGGTATGGCACAGACACAGGGCCTGAAAGACTATTTGGTAAGAGGACTCGGAGTCGACACAGCCTACATGGACGAGTTCTTCAAGGGACTCAACGAGGGTGCCAACGCAGGCGACGACAAGAAGAAGGCCGCCTACTATGCCGGTATACAGATAGGCCAGCAGATTTCTAACCAGATGGTTAAGGGCATCAACCACGAACTCTTTGGCAACGACTCTACAAAGACTATATCTCTGAAGAACTTCATGGCCGGATTCATCAGCGGTACAACCGGCAAGAACGGACTCATGACCGTTGAGCAGGCTCAGCGCGTGGCTCAGCTCAAGATGCAGGCCATCAGAAGCAAGGCCGTTGAGCAGCAGTATGGCGCCAACAAGAAAGCCGGCGAGAAATTCCTCGCAGCATATGCCAAGAAGGCCGGAGTGAAGAAGCTCGAGGGCGGAGTGCTCTACAGAGTCATAAAGGAAGGAACAGGCGAGCTGCCTACAGACACGTCAACAGTGGTTGTTAACTATGAAGGCAAGACCATCGACGGCAAAGTGTTCGACAGCTCTTACGAGCGCAAGGAGCCTGTGACACTGCGCGCCAACCAGGTTATACCGGGATGGACAACAGCTCTGACACACATGCCTGCGGGAAGTGTATGGGAGGTAGTCATACCGCAGAATCTTGCATACGCCGACCGCGAGCAGGGAAACATCAAGCCGTTCTCTGCGCTGATCTTCAAGATCGAACTTATAAAGGTAGGTAAAAAATAAGTGAAATGAAGAAAATAATTTTAGCAGCACTCGCCATTCTGGTGAGTGCTTCTTTCAATACGGCCGACGCCGCCGGGAAGAAGAAAAAGGACAAGAAAACTGTTCAGGAACCGGCCAAGATAGAACTTGCCACAAGGTCGGACTCGATAAGCTTTTCTGCCGGAATGGTGCGCACAGAGGGACTTGTGCCTTATCTGAAACAGGGATTCGGCGTTGACACAGCCTACATGGCCGACTTCATAAAAGGATATGAAGACGCCGTGGCCAAAGGCATCAACGACAGAACAAAGGCATATTTCGCAGGAGAGCAGATAGCCCTGATGGTAAGTCAGCGCATGCTGCCGTTCCTCAAGGACGAATTTAAGGGACATAACGACTCAATCAGCGAGGTCTTGTTCAACAAAGGATTTGTATGCTCGCTGAAAAAAGACTATGCAGTGATGGCCGACTCTGTCGCAAAGGCATATTTTGATAAAGTGTTCAAAGAGGCTGTCAACGCACGCAACGAGGCCACACGCAAGGCAGGCGAGGACTTCCTGGCTGCCAACAAGACCAAGGAAGGCGTGGTTACGCTTCCGAGCGGACTGCAATATAAGGTGCTCGTAAAAGGCAACGGCGAAATACCTGCAAAGGACGACGAGGTTACAGTTAAATACGAAGGCCGGCTGATAGACGGCACAGTGTTCGACAGCAGCTACAAGCGTCCGGGCGAGACATCGAAGTTCCGCCCCGACCAGGTAATCAAGGGATGGACCGAAGCACTCACCATGATGCCCGTAGGCAGCAAGTGGGAGCTGTACATACCGCAGGAACTGGCCTACGGCGAACGCCAGGCAGGAGCCATCAAGCCTTACAGCGCACTGATTTTCACTGTTGAAATGGTGTCGGTCGAGAAGGCCAAGAAGCCCGAAACCGAAGCTGCAGGCAAGGATGCCAAGGCAAAAAAGGCAACATCTAAAACGGCGGTAAAAAAATCGGCTAAGACAAAGAAATAGTGTTCATTTGTCATAAAAAACAGAGGGAGACCGTCAGCGGCCTCCCTTTTTTATTTCATTATGCATAAAATACGCTATTTTCTATGTCAAAATGTTGTATAACTCATTTTTAATATGTAAATTTGCTCGCATCAAACATACTGGAAACAAAAATAGAATATAACCTATAAAATTATAACTAATAACAATATAAAATGGAAAAGATTGATAGTCTTGATAAAAAGATTTTAAGCATTCTGTCAAAGAATGCCAGAATACCGTTTAAGGACGTAGCGGCAGAGTGCGGAGTGTCTCGCGCAGCCATACATCAGCGCGTGCAGCACCTCATCGAGGGCGGAGTGATAACCGGCAGCGGATTCGACGTTAATCCGAAGAGCCTCGGCTACACGACATGTACATACGTCGGCATAACGCTCGAGCGCGGCAACATGTACAAGTCGGTGGTTGAGCGCCTTGAGCACATTCCCGAAATCGTGGAGTGCCACTTCACCACAGGTCCTTACACCATGCTCGTGAAGCTCTACGCACGCGACAACGAGCAGCTCATGGATCTGCTCAACAACCAGATGCAGGGCATACCGGGCGTAGTTGCAACCGAAACACTTATCTCGCTGGAACAGAGCATCAAGAGAGAGGTGCCCGTTCCGCAGGGAGAAAACAGATAGGAGCGGGGCATAGGCTATGAAATCATTTGATCTTCAGAGCTGCCTCGACGACATCTACTCGCGATATCCTGAGGCCACACGCCAGCCCGTGATTGGCCTCACGGGTAATTTTGCCGACGGCGACGCGCGTCTTTGCGAGCAGTATTACATGTCGGTGGTAAGGGCAGGCGGCACGCCGGTAATAATTCCGCCCGTTGCCGACAAGGATGTAATAATCAACACGCTCGACAAGATAGACGGACTGGTGCTTACCGGAGGCGGCGACATCAATCCGCTGTGGGCCGGCGAGGAGCCTTCGCCGCGTCTGCACGGCATCAACCGCACGCGCGACATGGCCGAGCTGCTTACCGTCAGGCTGGCGTATAACCGCCAGATACCCATGCTCGGGATATGCCGAGGCATACAGACGCTGGTGACGGCGTTAGACGGAGAGGTGGACCAGGACATCGCCGAGAGCTATGCCATGGCACACGGATCGGCCACGGCATCGCCGCACGACTGCCATCGCCTGATAAAGCACAGTCAGGACGCCGACCGCAGCGAGCCCACCCACACGGTGAGGATAGACAGCGGCTCGATGCTCTATTCTATCTACAACACCGACGAGCTTGCTGTCAACTCGCTGCATCATCAGGCAGTGAGGGCTTCGGGCAGGCACTTCAACGTGTGCGCAACGGCACCCGACGGCGTTATAGAAGCCATTGAGAGCAGTGAGTTCAAACCGTATATTGGAGTGCAGTGGCATCCCGAATGGCTGGGAGACAGTGGACTGGTGCTGTTCAGATGGCTCGTAGACAGGGCGCGCGACTTCTATACGGCCAAGGAACTTCACCGCCGAATACTCACGCTCGACACCCACTGCGACACGCCGATGTTCTTCCCGCAGGGCATACACTTCGAGCAGCGCGACCCGCGCATACTCGTTGACATGCACAAAATGTCAGAAGGACACCAGGACGCCGTAATAATGGCGGCATATCTGCCGCAGCCCAAGCTCGGCGAGACGTTCTCGTCGAAGGTGGCATTCAAGGTTGACGGTCCGCTTCAGTATGCCGACCTTATCTTCGACAAGATAGAGGAGATTGTAAACGCCAACAGCCGCTACATAAGTATAGCCCGCACGCCGTCAGACCTGTATGAGGACAAGCGCAACGGGCGCCACTCTATAATGCTCGGCATCGAGAACGGACTTGCGCTTAACCACGATGTTGCCAACGTGAGATATTTCGCAAGGCGCGGCGTTGTGTACATCACGCTGTGCCACAACGGCGACAACGATATATGCGACAGTGCCCGCGGATGCAACACTCACGGCGGAGTGAGCCGTTTCGGCGAGCAGGTTATCAAGGAGATGAACCGCTGCGGCATAATGGTCGACCTAAGTCATGCAGGCGAAAAGAGCTTCTACGACGCGCTGAGCATAAGCAGCAAGCCGATAGTTTGCAGCCACAGCAACTGCAAGGCGCTGTGCGACGTGCCGCGCAATCTGTCGGACGACCAGCTGAAGGCATTGGCACAGCACGGCGGTGTGGCCCACATAACGCTCTATCACGGATTTCTGCGCAACGACAGTCAGGAGGCAACGGTGATGGATGCCATGGCTCATCTTGAGCATGCCATCGACATCATGGGCATAGAGCATGTAGGACTGGGCACCGACTTCGACGGCGACGGCGGAGTGAGAGGCCTTGCCGACTCGTCAGAGCTTATCAACTTCACCCTGCATCTGCTTCGCCGAAAGTATAACGAGCGCGACATCGCACGTATATGGGGCGGCAACTGGCTCAGGGTTATGGCCCAGGTGCAGAGTAATATCTAAACCTGCGGGCAGATGCTCTGCTTGCGGCGAAAGTTGTTTTTATAAGTAATAATTTTCTAAAAAGCTTTTCGTCCCGGCTTGTCCGGCGGCGGTGTTATAAAAGATGAAAATAGTAACCAAGATATTAATGCTGGCGTTAATTATCGCCATGGCATCGTGCAACAGCAACAAAAAGGCGACAGCTGATGCCGACACGGCTTCACAGCAGCCTGTAGGACCTTCGTTCAGTGCCGATTCGGCCTATGCTTACTGTAAGGTTCAGTGCGACTTCGGACCCCGCACAATGAACAGTGAGGCGCACGACAAGTGCGGCGAGTGGATCATAGGCAAGTTCCGTCAGTATGGACTCACGGTGATACCGCAGCGCGTTACGCTCACCGGCTTTGACGGCACTCCGCTCAAGTGTACCAACATCATTGCGAGCTACCGTCCGGAGCTTACAACGCGCATTCTTGTCTGTGCCCACTGGGACAGCCGTCCATGGGCCGACAACGACCCGGATTCAACCAACTGGCGCAAGCCTGTTATGGGCGCAAACGACGGTGCCAGCGGTGTGGCTGTGATGCTCGAGATCGCCCGTCTGCTGGCGAGCGACACAACTAAGCTCAACCTCGGAGTAGACTTCGTGTGCTTTGACGCCGAAGACTGGGGCGTGCCGCAGTGGAGTTCAGTTCCCGACAACGGCAATTCGTGGGCTTTGGGCGCACAGCATTGGGCTGCCAATCCTCATAAGCAGGGTTATGAGGCCCGCTATGGCATTCTGCTCGACATGGTTGGCGGTCAGGGAGCCAAATTCGCTCAGGAAGGCTTGTCGAAGCAGTATGCCCAGGGCATAGTCGACAAGGTGTGGGCAGCTGCCGAGACAGTAGGCTTCGGAAGCTATTTCCCGTCTGAAGACGGAGTTATGGTAACCGACGACCATGTGCCTGTTAACGACATTGCCAAGATTCCTACAATAGATGTCGTTCCTTATTATTCCGACTGTCAGCAGAGCAGCTTCGGTCCGACATGGCACACAATAAACGATACAATGGAAAATATCGACAAGAATACTCTTCAGGCCGTAGGTCAGACTGTTATTCAGGTGCTGTATTCAGAGAAGCCTTAGAAAGAATATTATAAATAAGATGCTCCCCGGCACATCTTCACAAGAGGATGTGCCGGGGAGCGTTTTTTTAGAGGATGGGAGTGATGGGAGTTATGGGAGTGATGGGAAGAATGGGAGTTATGGGAGTGATGGGAAGAATGGGACTTATGGGACTAATAGGACCAATAACCGTTGATGATTGCCACACCTTACCAGTCTTGCATTGGTCTCATTGGTTCTATTAGTCCCATTCTTCCCATCACTCCCATCACTCCCATAGGTCCCATCATCACCTCTTAATCACAGCTGCCCCGACTCAACCATCAGCACAACACGTTCTGTGAGTCGGTCGGTCTTTTCGGGGTCATATTTCTTTGTCAGACTGGCGCCGAAGGCCCAGGCGAAGGCCTGATAGAAGCCGGCCCTTATCGGACTTATGAATGAGCGGATAAGGTCGTAGGCCGATGAGTTGCACTCGCGGTAGACGAGCTTTATCAGCAGCTTGCCTTGTGAGTAAGACAACTTCTTCATTCTCGGCGTGTATCTCTTACTTATGTCTGCCTCAACGCGCTTCATGTGCTCGTCGCGCGCCTTCTTGTTGGGCAGCGTCTGCAGATATTCGTAAGTCTCGATGATAACCCTGTTAACCTCCTTGGCTATGGGCAGCACCTTCTTTACGTTATACACCAGACGGTTGTAGGCGGCGCGCTGCTTGGCGTTCTTGAACACCGGCTGCGGATACACATACACGTTGTTAAGCTCAACATACTGTATGCTGTCGCCGTCGATGAGCACTTTGCCCACCTTCACCATAGGCACAAACGTAGGGTTGTCCATGTCAACCTCGTTGTCCTCGGGGTTGTCGTCATTCTTGTTCTGTGCCGTCGCCGTTGCCGCAAGCATCAGCGCCATCAGTGCCGTTATAAATATTCTAAGTCTTGTCACGGTTATATCAAGTCTTGTCACGGCTGCAAAAATAGCTATTTTATGCAAGTTGCCGAAGTTAAGTTAGTTAAAGAAGTTTTCCTGCCGTTAAAAAGTGAGGGCTGTCATATCCTTTTTCCGATGATATGTCAGCCCGGTGCGGTAATTTATTGTCTTGTCGTCATATTTCTCGACACGGCCATCAGCGTCACGTAGAGCAGAGCTCCGGTTATCAGTCCGGCCAGCGCGTCGATGGCATAATGAGCCTGTATGTAGACCGTGGCAAGGCACAGGAACACGTAGAACGGCAGCAGCACATATAATAGTCGCCTGTTGCCGCTGTGCCATGCCAGCAGCATCAGCACGGTGCTTATGCCCACATGACTGCTCGGAAAGGCTGCCGTTGGTCGTTCGCCGGCTGCCTTGGCGTCTTCAACGAGATGATAGAATATGCCGTCGGTATAGCCCGGACTCGGCAGGCAGTCCTGATAATAGTTGAAATAGTCGTGCACGTTGGGGAATATGCCGTTGGCAATGTTGGTAAGTCCGGCGGCTTTGTAGTAGAACGTAGGGCCTGTTACGGGCACGAGGATGAACACCACGTAATAAATGAAGAACGACGTCAGCACGACGAACGATGCCCGTTCGAACTCGTTGTATCGGAAGGCGAAGTAATATAGCACCACGAGCGCTATCATGGGGTAATATGATGCGTAGCCCATGTCCATGAGCTCGCTCACCACGGGCCACGGCATGGCCTGGCAGAATCGCAGTGCGGGCTGAAAGCCGAACACGGCTTGCTCCCATGCTGCGAACACATGGTCGAGATTGGGCAGCATGCGGTTGATCTCGTAGGTGTCGGGATACCACCAGCTGAGCAGTGCCATCTGCACTATTATACGTGCCAGTCGCGTGAATCGGCACGGAATCATGCGGTAGACGCCCCACAGCGCCACGGTTATCACGGCTATGCGTATGCGTCCCCAAATCATGGCGTCGGGGTTGGCAGCCTTGGTGTATGTGAAGAATACTATGAGCAGTGTCAGCACGAGATATGCCGCCACTACCCATTCGAGGGCAAATAGTCCTTTCTTTGGCTGCTTTTCTATGGTGAAAAGCTGTTTGATGAATTTTATCATTTTAAGGGGTTGTTAATTGGGGGATGGGAGATTATGGGAGTGATGGGAGTGATGGGGGTGATGGGAGTGATGGGAGTAATGGGAGTGATGGGAGTAATGGGGGATGGGACTTATGGGAGTGATGGGACTCATGGCAAGATTGGCAATATGCGGTTTCCGTCAACTAATATTGGTCCCATAAGTCCCATAACTCTCATTACTCTCATAACTCTCATTACTCTCATAACTCCCATAACTCCCATCCCCATTACTTTCATTATTTCAATTAGCCTCATCGGTTATATAGGCTCCATTATCCTTATTCTCCTTTAGATCCACCCATTATCCTTATACCAGTTCATTGTTTCGGCAACTCCGTGTTGCAGGTCGTATTTCGGCTTATATCCGAGTTCCTTTTCGGCCGGCTTTATGTCACACATCCAGTTGCGCTGTTTCATTATGTTATATTTGTCGTTGTTAAGAGCCGAAATCCTGCCGGTCATGTGTCCTGCCCGGTCGCCTATTCTTGTTGCTATGCGCAGCACCCACAGAGGCGCCTTTATGCGCAGCAGCCACGGGTTGCCAAGCTCCTTGCGTATCAGGTCGCTGAACGTGCGCGACGAGTAGACATTGCCGTCGCTTAAAAAATACTTTGCGCCGACGGTGCCGTGGTCGAGCGCGAGAAATACTGCCTGCACCAGGTCTTTGACGTATATGAACGTGATGTGCTGCGGCTTGTAGCCCACGGCAAAGTCGGTGTGCTTCTTGATGCTTTGCGCCATCATGAAATAGTCTTTCTCGCGAGGGCCGTAGACGCCGGTGGGGCGCAGCACTATAAACGGAAAGTCTTTTATCTCTGCCAGCCTGTGCTCGCTCTCCAGCTTGCTTCTGCCGTAGGCCGTGTCGGGGCATGGGGTGTCGCCGGCCGTTATCTCAGTGTGAGGTTCCTGCTCGCGCGCCGGTCCCATCACGCTCAGGCTGCTCAGATAGACAAAGCGTTTCAGTCCTGTGTTCTGTCTGCGCAGTGCCGTGGCCAGGTTTACCGTGCCGTTGGTGTTCACCTTAAAGAAGTCGTTGCTGTCAAGGCATTTTGTCACGCCGGCTGCATGCACCACGTAGTCAAACTGATGCCCGGCGAGCTGCTTTTCCAGATGGCTGAGGTCGCTGAGGTCGAGCTCAATGAAGTTTATTCTTTTGTCGCTTAGATATTTCCTTGAGCTGCTTTTCCTCACGGCGGCCCATGTCTCGAATCCTCTTTTAAGCGCTTCCTCGACAATAAAGCTGCCGATGAATCCGCTTGCGCCTGTTATAAGTATTTTTTTCATTAATAAGGATTTTGCTTCTTTTTATAGGGCGCAAAGTTACTAAAAATTCTGTCATACGCACAACATATTGCCATTAACAAGCATTCGGCATTGTCAAAAAATCATACTAACCTTGTTGCCGGCATGCATGTCGCGCTTTTTTTTATCTTATTATGCTGATGGTGAGTCCGAACGACTTGCCGTTTATAGCGCTCACCCACGGCGTGCAGCTTATGCCTGCGCCTTTGGCCGCGGCCAGCCTGCGGCACGGGTTGCCTGCGAACAGACCTATCACCTCGTTGACGGGGTCGATGATAAAGGCCACGATGTTGCCTATTATCTTTGAGCCAAACAGCCTGTAGCCGTTGTCTACGATGTTTCTTTTCAGTCGGTAGAAGGCCTCGCCTATGACGAGTCCCGACAGCGGCGTTATTATCAGGTCCTGTATCGACGGAATTTCCATGAATGCCTCGATGCCGTATTCCCAGAATATTGTGGATATGCCGGCGCAATAGATAAAAGAGCCGAGAACGTTGAATCCAAGGCTGCGCGCGCTCATGTAGTAAGCTGCTCCGGCATAGGGATGCAGCACGTAGTTGAATATAAAGTCGTCTTTATCCCACACGGGACCTTTTCTTACGTGCATGCTCCAGCGCTTCAGAAATGGCGTTTTGCGCAGTTCCTCCTTGTTCCATGCCGTAGAGCCTTCGGGCAGAAGTTCCAGCACTCCGAGCGCGGCCAGTCCGCCGGCAAAGAGCACTCCCGTGTTGAGCCACATCCGTCTGTAGTCGGGGCAGCTTGTCTTTCTTGAGTATGGCAGTGCGTAGATACACTTCTTTTCTTTCTTGCAGCCTATGGCGGTGTCTGCATTGATGGTCAGGGCCGCCGCGAGAGCCGTTGTGTCGGTCAGGCCGGGTGGCGCACATCCCGCTGTCTGTGCCGAGGTGCGGGGCGTGGCGGCCATGCAGACCATGATAATTATAATTTTTTTGTTTAAGTGTTTCATTTGTCTTATGTCTTTGTTCAATCAATGCGGCTTTTGCCTGTCATGTAGTAGAGTCTTTTTGTGTTCATGTCTCATGCAGTGCGTTGCCGTCAGGGCAAATTTACCGATAAACGGGCTTGTTTATGCTTTATGCCGTTCTAAAAATAAAGAAAAAAAACAAAAGATTATGAAAACTATTTTATTGTGTTAAGTTTTGCAAAGGCTACTGTTCTATACCTCTAAAATAGTATATGCAAATCGGAAAATGGGGCTAAGGCATTCAGCCTTAGCCCCACATTTAATATTATTGGATAATGGGAGTGATGGGGGTAATGGGGGTAATGGGAGTGATGGGAATAATGGGACTTATGGGACTTATGAGACTTATGGGACTTATGGGGATATCCTCAATACATCCTCAAGGCATATGTCTTAACTCCTTAACTCCCTCTAACTCCTTACCTCCTTCTCTAACTCCTTAACTCCTTCTCTAACTCCTTAACTCCTAAAAATATCACCTACTTAACATACTCCGCAAAATCTGTCAGATGCATGTCGCCCTTGCGCATCAGCGTGTCGTGCATGGCGAAGGCAGCAGTCAGGCAGTGGCGTGTATGGCCCATTTTGGCAATTTTAAGGTAGTCGCGCAGCAGCGGACGGTAAGTGGGATGAGCGCAGTTGTCGATAATCAAGTGGGCGCGCTCTATAGGACTCTTGCCCCTCAGGTCGGCCACGCCCTGCTCCGTGACAATCACGTTGACGTCGTGCTCCGAGTGATCCTGATGGCTCACCATGGGAACGATAGAGCTTATCAGTCCGCCCTTGGCAGTCGACGCGCACGTAAAGATGCTTATGTAGGCGTTGCGCTCAAAGTCGCCGCTGCCGCCAATACCGTTCATCATCTTGGTTCCGCTGATGTGAGTAGAGTTGGCGTTGCCGTAGATGTCCACCTCAATGGCAGTGTTGATGGCAATCACGCCCAGGCGTCTGATAACCTCAGGCGAGTTTGAAATCTCGCTCGGGCGCAGCGTCAGGTGCTGCTTGAAATAGTCTATGTTGTCGTAAATCTGCTTCAGACACTCGTTCGACACCGTCAGCGAGCATGTTGACGCGTCCTTTATGCGTCCCTCGAGCATCATGCCCACCACGCTGTCCTGCAGCACCTCGGTGTATATGTTGAAGTCGGGCACGCTCTTGTCGTGTCCCAGCGCGCCCAGTATGGCGTTTGCCGTGCTGCCCACGCCGCTCTGCAGCGGCAGGAACGACTGCGGTATGATGCCCCTCTTCATGTCGTTGATGAGGAACGCAGCCACGTTGTGGCCAATCTGCTCGGTTATCGGGTCGGCATCCTTGAACGCTCTTGCCTCGTCGGCGATGTTGCATTCCACCACGCCCACAATCTTCTTGGCGTCAATCTCCACATAAGTGGTGCCTATGCGGTCGTTGGCATGGATGATGGGTATAGGCTGACGGTAAGGCGGGTCAAGCGGCTCATACACGTCGTGCAGATATTTTGCCTCGGGACTGTGGAACGAGTTAAGCTCCAGCACCACGTGCTTTGCCAGGCGCGCCACTGTGGGGCTTATGCCTCCGGCAGCCGTCAGGTAAGCCTTGCAGGTGTCGGCTCCCTCCTCGATGTCGCACACCTCGAGTATGGCCCAGTCCACCTCGCCCATAAATCCGTAGCGCAGCTCCTGTGCCATGTGGCTCAGGTGGATGTCGTTGTATGCTATCTCTCCGGCATTTACATGCTTGCGGAAGTCAGAGTTGGTGGTGTAAGGCGCGCGGTATTTTATCGCGTTCGCGTTGGCCAGGTCGCCGTCGGTGCTTTGTCCCGTTGAGGCGCCGGTGAATATTCCTACTTTAAATTCTCTGCCGGCCTCGTGTTCAGCCTGAGCTATCTTGGCCAGCTCTTTGGTTACGGCCTTGGCAGTGCCCGCGGGGGTAAAGCCGCTAAGACCTATGTTCTCTCCGTTTTTAATCATTGCCGCAGCTTCGGCAGCAGTTATGCGTGTATAAGCCATGGTGAAAAAATTTATAAGTAAAATATGTTTTTTATTCAGGTTAAACTTTGGCAAAGTTACTAAAAACAACCGTAAAGCAAAATAAAATGCCTTATATTTTTTATCCGTGCAAGTTAAAATATGTCATATCTTATCATGCTGCGGCTAATGTGGCTAGTCTGTTTATACCTTGGTTATAAATATGCCTTTTCTCATACAGGCTTGGTTCATGTCTAAAGTATTTATATCGGTTTTTTATTTTGCCATAATGAAAAAGCGTTGTAATTATCCGAATTTTTCATTCATGATACATGTAAGTATTCTTCTAACTTCATTATTAGTTAAAAGTATCACCACTTCGGGTGATTCCTCTTAATTGTGCTTAATCCGGGGGTGCTTCACCCCCGGTTACGAAAGTGCAGCCCTCCGGGCTATGAGTGTGTATACCCGGCTTTACTTCCGCTGTTCTTCAGTTATAGTTTTTATTATTACTTATGTGTGGCTTTCGTTACTCTTTGGCATAGCTTTCTCCGCACCCTCATCATCGTTTCCGCTATTCGTCAGTTATAGTTTTTATTATTACTTATGTGTAGCTTTTGTTACTCTTTGGCATAG
>ENA-UONW01000428-UONW01000428.1-human-gut-metagenome-genome-assembly--contig:-CS52-NODE-428-length-61886-cov-10.560868_pt1 | contig 61886 bp, 80 predicted proteins | sample MGYA00242463_ERZ724010 | MGnify/ENA metagenome assembly ERZ724010 | reverse complement strand
GCACCTCAATAGTCTTTCGGCCGCTCGCAATCAACTCACACCACTTTGGTTTTATGCTTAACATTAATGTCAAGCATAGGCTCATCAGTTCATAGACTTTCATTTTTTCGCCTCTTTTTCTGCTGCTCGACAATTTGAAATAATAAGTCCCTTTGCAATATCACCGCGAACAGTGAAGGTATATTCGTCACTTGGCAAATGTACCCATTCTGAACGGTCGGTGAAATCTTCACATCGATTTGCAAACAATGTATTAAATTCTTCTGCTCCGTTTGCGGCTGCCATTTCGTAGCACGCCTTAAAATGCAGACAATCTCGACAATTCATTCTGTCTCACCCCTTTCTTTGTTCCCAAATTCAACACACTCGCCGTTATCTGTTCGTTTGCCCTCGCACTTTTTGCCTCGAGAGCAAAAATCGTCCTTATCCACATAAACGCCATCTCGTGTGCAAAAGGCAATTTTGATGCCATAAAGCCAACCTCGATATTTGCAGTCTTCGCAAAATATAACTTCTTTCACTTTTGCTCCTCCTAAAAAAATCGTAATTGTTCTGCTGCGTTTTCTTTTTCGCTTAAGATTTTTAGCCACTTTGTCCTTATGATGTGGTCGAGGTAATCGGCATTGTATTTCGGGTTGGACGATATAACTGAAAACGGTCTGCCGAGTTCTCGCTCTCGTATCTTTTCTGTTTCCCTCATACGCTCAATCATAAATTCAAAGTTTTCGGGATAGTATTTGAGTAAGTACGCCATGTTCATTTTGGAAGCCATCGGGCAAAACATACAACCGCAACGCTTATTTGTTTTATAATAATTGTTATAAACCGGCTGTTCTTTTGCCCATTCGAGAATATTTTCCTCTTGAATATTGTTCTCTGCAAGGGGGTATACCTCCCGTTTGCAAGCGGTCATTCTTTTTAGAAAACGATTGTCCTCATCGGCGCAATATCCAATATAGAAAACTGTGTAATACCCCAATGAACCCATCCAGTCCTCCAACTGCCGCTTAGCATTTAGTTTGTATTTGCTGTTACACCACCTCACCTTGCGTGTAGGAAAGCCCCAAATATGCCCAGAACGCCCACGCTTTGTGTGGAACAATTCATCCCAAGTCTTTATCGGCTTAATGCGAACAAACCTAATACCGAACCGCTTGCACTCACTCTCCATATAGTCGATAACATCGTGGATGAACGGATAGTCGATTTCCAATTCAAAATGTACCACACCGTCAAGCGGATAACGGTCAAGGTTGTGCAGTATCAAATTGAGCATATACAGACTGTCTTTGCCGCCTGAAACGCTTGCCCAATAGGACGGGCGTAATGCAATTTTGTTACCCATTCTTTGCACCCTCAGTTGTCGACATCAAGGATGATACAGGGCTTCCAGTATGGGTCATACTCTGCCATTTCCTTTTCCACGAGCGTGTCAAACTCCTCATCTGTGCAATCCCAATCATCGAGAGTGTCGACGAGACAATTAGCCAGTGATTCTCTAAAGTCGTCTCTGTCGGTAAAGCACATACAGTCGTTTACAACCTGAGCACAGTCAAGATACTCGCCCTTGCGTGCGTTGATATAACTGCAACTCGTATATGAGTAATCCCCGATGTTGGCCGCTTCGCCCGCAAACACAAGTAGCGGGAGGGTGGGATATTCACGGATAAGCCGACGCAATTCGTCGGCCGAATGGAGTAGCCCTGTCGGGCGGCGTTCTTCGTTCGTCATTTCATTATCCTCCTTCTGCCGCCCCGGTTGCAAAGTAACCACGAGGCTCCTTTCGGGGCGGCGGTGATTTTAATCTTGATTTGCCTTATAAAGTTCTGCCAGACCGACCGTTATTGAACTGTCGAGCCTTTTAGCATCGTGCAAAAGCACCGAGAATAGCTCCTCGTCCGTCCTGTCTCGGAGCGTGTAGATTATTGCTCCGACAAGGTAAAGCCCGCTGCCGTATCTGACCTTTGTTTTATTTCTCATACAAGCCGTGGCGTAGGCTTGGTATTTCTTGCGCTCCTCGATCTGCATCAGTCAGTCTTGTTTTTAAGCATCACGGGCAGGATAAGCATCTCTGCGCTGCTATCGCAGACAAATATCGGGTGCTTTGATGATGCCGCGCTGATGGTGACCTTTTTATCACTACAATACTTAAGAGCATCACATATGTAACGAGCGTTACATCCAATCATCAAAGGCTCCACACTGCCCTCGCATCTGACCGGCTCGTTAAATTCGGCAGATGATGTCTTGACCGCGATATCTATTTTTCCGCTCTCAAAATTGAGTACCGTGGGAGATATCGTTGCGTCTGAATCCGCTACAATCAAACACCGCTGCATGGTACTGAGAATGTAATCCGCTTCAACGGTCGGGGTCCTGCCTATCTCCTTAAATATTTTTTTGAAATCAATAAATTCTCCGCTTATGAGATTGGCTCTAATTATGTACTCATCGCTCTGTATCACCGCATATTTGCCGTCTTGATAAATCGCCACCTGTCCAGCTTGCCCGAGTGTCCTTGCAAACTTAAGCGTTGCCGCAGGCACTATCATGCGGTACTTTTCTCCCGGCAGCGGGAGCACCGTATGCGCCGCGCGAACTCCGTCGCAGGTCACGATATCGAGCTTTTTCCCATCGTTTTCAAAAAGCACACCAGCCGATACAGGTTTGTTTGATTTCTCGCTGCAAACATAGGTTACTTTGTTTACTGCGTCAAAAAACAGCTCGCTATCGCACGAGATTGTAGCCACCTCATCCGGCACGCCATAGGTAACGCCGGCTGCAAATTCATCAACGGGCACCGTGGAAAAGGCGGCGCTGCCTACTCGAGACTTAATTCTTACTCTTTCCGCCTCTTCGGTGATTTCAACCGCGCCTTCGGGCAGCGAGTTAATGTAATCAATCGCCTTAACCGGTAAGACAAAGGACGTGCCCTCGGCTTCGGGCATTTTAAGCTCTACGCTCATCACTTTATCGCGGGCTCTGATTGCGCCGTTGGCAATAAGCACACCCTGTGCATCGCCGATTTTGGCAGATGCGAGGCCTTTAACTTTTTTGAGCTTTTCGGATATAATTGATTTTTCGACTAACATAATTATTCACTTCTCCAATTCTATCTTTATTTTGGGGTATTTTTCTGCGAGACTTTTTTGCTTGAGCTTAAACGTATCTGTCTTGACCCCTTTGACGTCTATTATGCGGTATGTGCCGTTGGGGTAAAAGATGATAAAATCGGCGACATATTCAGTTCCCTTGCCGCCGTTGCTGCCCTCAGTAATGACAAAGCGCGGCTGTCTGCAAAAGCCGTCTATTTCCCTTGCCCTGAGGAGCAGCTTGAGCCGGCAATAATAATCTGCCTCTGCCTTGCTGTCAAAGGATATCCCATCAACGCTCACCCTTCGAGCGTTATATTTACTTTGGCGCTTAACAGTTTTCTTGCCGGTCAACTGCCTGTATTCGTCCTCGGTCATCCTAAACACTTAATCAGCACCTCCATAACCCCCTCTTCCGAGCCGTAAAACTCTTGTCGCATCATAGTAGCTGCACGATGAGCGTAAAGTTCCACCTTATCTCGCTCGGCTTTTTCCGGGCGATTACAGATAAACCTGCGACAGATTTCCGGACGGATAGAGTAAATAAGACATTTACGATTTAATTCGTCCCTAAACGGACATGTCATGTCAAATACAGGATTTACCGTTGGATATACATGACGCTGCTCTTTAATATCGTTAGCCTTGATATAAAGGTGTATCCTCCTTTTCTCGATGTCGAAGAGCGGCAGCATATTAGAGCAGCACTCACCGCACGAAGAACAGCGTCCATTATCGGTGTTGTCCACGATCTGCATTAAGCTATAATCATCGCAGAGGTCAGCAAAGCTGCCAAGTTTAATGCTCATGTCGCATCCTCCGTCCAAAATTCCACAACATAGTTAACCGCACTCCGTCCATCAACCTTTTCTTTTTTGATTCTCACGGTGTAGCCGGCTTTAATGAGGAGCTTTGCTAAATCCAATCGCTCGCCCTCATTGAGCGTGCTCGACTTTTGAGCACATACCCGCAGCTTATCCATATTATCCCGCCTTTCTTACTCTGTTATTAATGCCTTGCTCAATGCTCCTTGCAAAATCCTTGATAAATTTATTAATCTCCTTCGGCGCAGCCTTGTCGCCAAAGCCGTAGCATTGCAGGACGTTAAATGTAACCATGTCGATCTCAGCGGTGTAATACGGCGTATCCGGCTCAGTGACGTGCCGGATGAAAAATATCATCCTGCTCCCTTTTATGTGATTTTGATAATAGCTATCGCCGCCCACACAATGACTGAGCGATTGACCCTCCCGCAGGAAGTCCGCCCTCTCGTGAGGTACTGCTATGCAAAGCCCATCTTTTTCGTAGCCGGTAAACCACCTGTTAACATACTCGAGGGCTTTTTGACTCGCCTTATCCCTGATGTCGGCCATAACGACGTTGTAACGCTGCACGAGTATATCATGTGCTTGCTTGAGGTCTCTCGGCCTGACGGTGTGCTTATCTATAGGGATTTTAAGCGTGTAAAGCATGTCGTAGTAATCCGCCAGATGCTCTATGATGCCGGATGCGCTATATTGACCAAGCATTAGCTGCCGCTCGACATAGGCGCATAAGGTATCGAGCGTCATGTACTCAAGGATCCTCGCAGTCCGAGCAAATGACTCAATCTCGAGATTACGGTATCTCTCAAGTGTGTCGGGGGTAATACGCTCACTCGCAGCCTTTATTATCCGGTGCTCAGTCAGTGACACATTCATTTCTTGGTACATGGCGAGATATTGTTTTGATACTCCCATTATCCCCTCAAAGCCCTTGCCGTCCTCATAGTCCACCGAGGTCATCACGCTTGCAAGTGCCGTTAATCCCATCTTACAGAGGTACTCAGCTTGCGGCTGAGATTTTAGCCTATCAAGCAGTCCGATAAAATTAATCGGGCCTTTGCAAAAGCTGAGCGCTTTTGATAAGTCCACGTTGTAATAAGTCGCACCGAATACCTCATTAAGATTGCCGTCGTAGACATGTGCGCGATGATTGCAGGTCTCACCATTTTTGCGCGCCCATGTATAACCGTAATAGTACGGTGCCTGCGTTAGAAAGTACGAGACTATTTTAGGTTTACCGTTATTAACGAGGTAATAAGTATATGCGTCATCGTAATATCTGATTTGTGGCTTAAATCCCACGAACCACCGCTGAGCCTCCGCCCACCGCATGATAAGCTGTCCATCGTGCTTATACGCGGTACAGATAGTCGTACGATCTGCCGCCATGTGCTGATATCGCTCAGCTATCGAGATCGCGTCCCGACCGCACTTCGGACAGACGGCGTGACCCTTATGTTTCATGCTGTCGGTAGTCTCCCATTTATGACCGCAAAATCCGCAGACGCACCTGCGCTTGTGCTGCTTATCAAGGTTGCTAAAGAATATATAGGTGTGCTCAAATGCGCGCTCATTACAAAAACGGTCAATATCGCCATCGTACCCCGGGAACCACCTGCGCCGACTGTCAAAAAGAGCTTCTCGCCGCTCAGCCGCTTTCCTGCGCCGCTCATCCTCGTAGTCATAGATGTATCGGTCTATTGCTGCTGCAATGCCCTTAGTCCGTCTTGCAGCACTGTAATTACGCCCGTATGAGTAAAAGCTATCTACATGGCGCCCATTAAGGAAGTCATTGACGAGCTTTATTGATTTGAGATCTGCGTACACGGGCATCTCGCCGCATTCCGCGACCTCCTCGTACGACAGCATATATTTAGCGGCCCACTTATCGTCCGAAAGACGATAAGTTATGTAGTTTTTTGTGTCGCAGAAAAAACGCACTTGCAAATTCCCGTCTTTGCTGCTATAATAGTCAACGGTTAGTATCTTACCGCAGCCTTGGATCTCGCAAATCTGTGCTCCGGCGAGGTACTTTTCTTTTATTCCGCCGCGCGGCGCCTTTGGGCGTTCGCACGGTGGGATATTTTTTAATGCCTTTTTAACCAGCATAGTGCACCTCCTAAAACAGCGTTAATTGGATAACTTCGGCTTCTTCGGCCTTTTTGGGGCTTTCCTTAGCGGGCTTATCCTGTTTTACTTTGGCCGCAGAATCTTTTTTGCTTGCCTTTTTCTTCTGCGGCTCTTTGCTGATATATTTATCCTCGGGCAGCTCACCCGTGATAATCGTTATAACGCAGTTAACCTCCGAGTCGGGGAAATACATTTTTGTTGCCCTGCGATAAACCTCGATATCCGAGATGTGCTTGCCACACCCTCGCATAATCTCTGCACAACAATCAGAGAGCGAACGCTTGGTTTTATAAACCACCTCTGCAAAGCGCTCATCCTGCTCGCAGAAATCTCTAAGCACATTCGCGACATATGTACTGACGGCACTGCCGTAAGAATCGCCGTGGAACTCGTTGAGCTCCTTGTTGATTTTCTCAATGGCAAGGGTCTTGAAATCCTTGCCCGAATCAAATAAGTCTATCATCAAGATTGCTCCTCACTTTCTTCTATGTAGTCAAACAGCGTTGGAGTATCGTATTGCATTTCGGCACTCTTAAGGTAACCGACACCATCTCTGAAGTAATCAGCGTTAAGTTCTATTCCGTAGCCCCTACGATTCATTTTGATGGCCGTGTACGGTACTGTCATAAGTCCGCCGAACGGATCGAGAACAAGATCTCCTTTATTCGAATATCTGTTGATTATCCGCTCCACAATATCAAGTTGCAGCGGACAGACATGCAGGTTCTTGCGTCTCTGACTCTGGGTTGTATTGAGCGTTCGCATCCTGTTAATGTCATCCCAAATTCGATCTGACCACGAAGCGGGCGGCATCATCATAAATGTCGCAGGGAGCTTACCGTCCTTATCGAGTGATTCGGTCAAATCAACATGGTTTTCAAAATCATATACATTTGATACCGAATATTTCTTGTAAGCTCGCTGTAATTCGGAAACCGACATTTTCCCGATTTCCGCTTTTGACATCAAGCGATCGCCGTTGGAGCGATAGAACGCATGTGCATCAAGCTGCCATTGTGCCCTCGTGTAATCCACCTTATTTTTTTCCACCGGCGTATCCGCATACGCCTTTGTCGTGTCTGTTGGGAGCTTGCGGAACAGTAAGATATATTCCGGGCATCCCACGCCCATCTTCGTGCCGTCTTTGCACTGCTCAGTCCACCCGAGCCGATAAGTTTGATTATTCTCCCTCACAACATCGGTCAGTACAATTATCCGCCCCATGTATCGAAACCCATGCTTGATAAAGTGCATGACCGTCAAATCGCTAAACGGGTCAACCGTAGGCATACCGTCTCCCGTCGCATTTCCGAAAAGAATCCTGTCTTTAACGTGGATCGCAGCAACACGACCGGGTTTCAGTATCCGAAGGAGTTGCGGCGTAAGGAAGTCCATCTGCTCGAAGAATTTATCATTGTCGGAATTGTGTCCGAAATCGTTATAGCTCGGTGTGTATTCGTAGTGATTTGAGAAAGGGATTGAACTGAGAATCAAATCAACCGAGCTGTCCGGCATCGACTCTGTTTCTTCAACGCAGTCATTATTGACTGCCGTAAATCTTTCACCCTTGACTTCCACTCTTTTCACTCCTTTAGATCTTCTCATTTTTTCCGTGATAACTTTTCGGCTTATCCCGTTTTTACGTACAAGCTCGGACATTTGCTGGGATTGATAGTTAAATCTGTCCCACTTTGCAAGCAGGTCATCGAGTATACTCTGCTCGTTTGCCGTGTAGATGATATCAATAATGACCTCTTCCGTCTGCAAAAAACGATATATCCTGTGTATCGCCTGAATAAAATCGTTAAATTTGTAGTCGATACCCACGAAGATAGCTCTGTGGCAGTGCCTCTGAAAGTTGCATCCGGAGCCGCTAATCTCTTTCTTGGTGGCAAGAATTCTGATTCTGCCTTCCGAAAAGTCGATAGTGTTTTTTTCTCTAATATCGAGATCCTGTGAACCGTATACTTCGACGGCTTCCGGCAACGCTCGCTTTATAGCACGGCGCTCATCCTCGAGGTCGTGCCACAAAATAAAGTGATCTTCCGGGGAGCTTTCCACTATTTCTTTCATGCAAGCTACACGAGCCTCCAAGCTGCTCCGCTTCTCACGAGCCGCCTGCATAAGGCCTTGAGCTGCGCTGGCTTCGAATTCGACTTGTCCGTTTCTTCTGTCGGTCTGATATCTGACATCCGATTTGAGCTTGTGATATCTGATGCTCATGTTCGGCAAGTCATATCCCGTTGCATCAAAGCCAAGGTCCGCCGGCGAACTCAAAAACAATGCCCACGAAGATACCCACAGCCAAAACTCCTGTTCCTTATGCGGATAGAGCGTCAGATTATTCGCCTTGGTACTGTCTCGCTTGAAGAACCTTGTGAGCGCCTGCCCTGTGTCCATCACCTCAAGATATCCTGCATAGTGAATTATCTCTTTATATTTGTTCGGGTCAGGAGTTGCCGTTGCCACAAGTTTATATTTGATTCCCTCAAATTTAGGCAAAAAAATCTGATATGTCTTAGAGCCAAACGATCGCAGCACCGACGCTTCATCGAGACAAACGCAAGAGAAATAGCTCGGCTCAATGTCTCCGTCGCGGACACGTTCATAATTGGTCATGCAAATGCTGTCAGTACAGCTTTTGATTTCTTCCATGGTTCGGACATACCTTGGAGGATCAATTCCAAGCAATTCAACTGCGTCGTGGGTAAATTCCTGCCGCACTCCGAGGGGCAATACAAGCAACGCTCTTCCGCCTTCGTGTTTAATAACGAGCCGACAAAATTCGAGCTCCTGCACGGTTTTCCCAAGCCCAAACGATTCAAACAAAGCTCTTCTGCCTCCCTTGCAAGCCCATTTAACGGCTTCTCTTTGGTGAGGTTTCAGCTTTGAGTTAATCTCATCATCGCCCACATCAAACCCGCTTTCCGGTGCGGTGCATACCTTGTGATTCAGAAAATCATCATATGTCATTGACCTTTGTTCCTCCTGTATGATTTTGCCGTAAGTCGATATTGGTAATAATCCTTGCCGAGGATACGGTCAACCGTCCTGCTGTCGAGCGTTGCCATCATCTGATTTTCCGCCAAATTCGTGGTGACCACAGTGGGCTTGCAGTTGATTATCCTGTAATCGAGTATGCCGTGGATAACAGCTCGGTCAAAGTCAGTCAGCTTATCCGCTCCGAGGTCATCAATGATAAGCAGCTTACATCTCCGCAGCGGCTCAATAACCTCATCCTCACTCTTGGTCGGATCGCCATATGTTTTTTGTACCTCATAGGGTATATCGGCGGCCCTGGCAAATTTAACGGTATATCCTGCATCCAGCACTGTATTTGCAATAGCCGCCGCGAGATGCGTTTTACCACTGCCGGTGTTGCCTATGAGTAACAATCCTTTGGTAATCGCGTTAATATTCTCAGCGTATTTACGAGCGTTTCTCAGCGCCGTTTGCGTGCCTTCGCGCTCCTCAAAATCATCAAATGAGATATTGATATAAGCTCTGGGCAAGCCGCTTTCCCGACGGTTTTTTGCGATGCGGTCGAGAGCCTTCTTTTCATTCCTACGCTGTTCTTCGCGTTCTCTCGCTTCCGTTTGACATTCGCATTCCAGGTTAATCTCGACGCCATATATCCTCCCTGCGAGAAGCGGGCGCCCACAGTGCGGACAAGTACCTACCGGATATGTTTCGGGGACGGTCTTGATATCACTCAATGTCCTCACTCTCCTTTACTCCTTGATATATAGATGGATCGGAGTAATCCGTGCTGCCCTTAGCATGACGCTGCCGCTGCGTTGTCTTACTCTTCTTGCTTGCCATATACTGAGACATCGTTGTTATCCCCTGCTCCTCGAGTCTTAGCAGGATTGACCGTATATACTTAGCTGATGCTGCGTTATTTGCTTTCGCAACGCGGATAGCCTCAATGATCAGGTCTTTGGGATATCTTTGCACAAGCTCCAAGATAATCGTGCGGTCAAGCCCTCCGATGGTTTTTCCAAACGTCATTTCAAACGATTGTGCGACCTCTCTCAGCGTGTCCTCGTCCATATATATATCTTTACTTTCTTCTATTTTATTTTGTGGGTTATCTGTACTTTTATCGGGGTTATCTGTACTTTTATCGGGGTTATCTGTACTTTTAATTGACTTAAAGGTAAGTTTATCAAGAGCACCCTTGGGGACGTCTTTTTTATCGTTGACATCCAAAAGCCAGTACTCTTTGATCATCGGTATGTCGGGGCGGCTGTTAAACATCCTGATATAACGCCGCTGGATACCCGAGGACGTTAGTACGCCAAACACGTTGTACACCCTCTCGTCAAAAAAAGAACACGCAACGCACCTGTTTACGAACTCCTCCACAAAGTTTGGAGCACAACCGCATCCCGCACCGTCAGACACAAGGTAGCACTTGTCTTTGCCCCACTTGATGAAGTATCCATTTTTGCCGTATAAGTCACACAGAAGATAATCGAGCAGGTACATTCCTTTTGACTGGAACTCAGCTCTCAAAAGTCGTACCTTATCGTCTCCGTAAAAGTCCGTATCCTTAGGAAAGTAGTCAACCCCGTCCTTTAACGGACGAGCCAATATATCACCTCCTCGGCTTAGTATTCAGATTGAGCCGCTCACAGAGATATTTATCAAGGCGTATACCGTAGATATGATACTCTTCAAACAGCTCATGCTCGTGCTGATGGGCTTCTTCGTGGTGCTCCCGGCACAAGGCAATAGCCTTTAATCCTATATGCACGATTGACTCGCGGTCTCTGCCGATACCGATGCGGTCAACATGATGTACCTCCGCCCGCTTGTTACAGATCGCACATTTCCGATGCTCAAGGCACATATAAAGATATCTGCCGATATCGTCGGTTTGGTGCAGCAGCGTGTCTTTTGAGGGCACATCAAATCTAAAGCAAAAATCAATCAAATAATTGATAAACTCCTTTGCCGTTGTCACATCTGTATCGGAAAGCGAGAACGACTCGCGCCCGTCAATGCTCCTAAAATCCCACGTGAGGAGCTGCCGGAGATATTCGGGGTCATGTCCCGACCAGAGGGAGATGTCTCTGATCACGGCAAATATCTTACGCCGCTGATCCGCTGAGATTGTCCTGCCGTCCACAAGCCTAAGCTCCACCGAGTGTACCTCTTTTTGGAGGAGAGACCGCTCAATAGGCACGGAAGGAGCAACGGTGAGTACATTACCGTCGTAGCTTATCAATTCCGCGGTATATATGTTCTCCATTCCGTTGCTCCTTTCTCAATCTTGGTGGCAGTGCATGTAGATATAGATGCTGTTAGGTCCCATATTTTTGTAGAGCCAATCATCAGCTTGCTCTTTTGATAGATGGTTTCTGCGAGCCTGCACCTCATAAGCGTACAGACCATCTACTCTCTTTTGCTTTATCTTTTGCTCAATTTCGGCCTCGATGTGGTTAGCCTCAATCATATAGAGGTCGTAGCCTTTAGCAAAAACGCCGTTAAGGTTGCTGCAATCAGTTGCATATACCATTTTGCCAACGTCGGCAAAATGCAGCTTATAGCCGCAATTAGGGACGTTATGTGGTAAGTAAAAAGGTATGATGTTGCAGATTCCGTAGCCGTACATGACATCAAAATCAAGCACATCTATGTTCCTGCGCTCGACGCCGCAATTTATAAGCGGCGGCACAAGCCATCGGCAGCAAGCAAATCTGAGTGTCGGTCGCTCCTGAGCCAGTCTCTTAATCGTGGTCTTGTTAAAGTGATCGCTGTGTATATGCGTGAGCAACACAAGTTTAAGCTCATCGCAAACACCTTTGAGGGCCTTAAACGGTACGCCGCAGTCAATGAGGATTTTTTCCTCAATGACCGTTGCGTTACCTTTGGATCCCGTCGAGATTATGTTGTAGCGTATCAAAAGTCATCAAGCGAGGCCTGCTCGATTACCTCCGTTGCTTCGGGCTGCACATCCGGGGAGTTGTTTATTCCTGCCGGTGCTGTATGCTCACCGTGATCAATGACCTCGGATATATCATCATCAACGGTGACTATATCGCCGTTTGCTGATATATCGCTTACGCCGTTGTCATGCTCAAAAGCGCTTATCATCTCGGTTGACATCACGCCCCAGCGTGATATAAGCTGCCGCAACAGTGTCTTTTTAGCCATATCGTCAAAGTTCTTATACCAAAAGGACGAGTATTTCCACATGTCCTTATCGGCCACTTTGCCGTCCTGGATATCCTTATACGCCTGCGCCGAGAAAGCGGGGCTGTATTTGTCAGCATGATAGAGCACCTTTTCCTTGCTCCAATAGATAGCCTTGCGGAATCCGTTGGTATACTCAAACATGGCATAATAGCCCATCGTCGGAGCCGCCTCACGTCTCGCATAATCATCAATTATGACGCAGTTGATAGTCTCATTGAGCGGGTCAAAGTATTCAAGCTCGCCGTCTTTGATTTCGATCACATTAAGCCTTTTATATTGCCCAGACCTTATCGCGAGCTGTATATAGCCTTTGTAGCCTATGACAAACTGTGCTATGACCTTTTCGGGCGATATAAGCCTGCCCTCGCGGTATTTGGCTTTTGACTTAAAGGGGACAAGAAAAAACTGTCCGAGCTGCGGCGACGGAGAGAGGTTAAGACTCTCTCCAACAAGACCGCCCGCAAGTATCGAGCCTGCCTCACACTCCTGCAATGCCGGGTTGACGGCGACCGCGGAAGTTATTGATGCGACAAATCTTTTTGCCCGCTCCGGTGAGCCGAGTGTGTTATTGATGAGCTGTTGGTAGCCTTTGGTGGTTATTGCCACTGAAAATTTAGGCTTTGAGCTCTGAGTTGTTATGTTACTCATAGTCATATCCTCCTTCATTTAAAAACTGTTTGAGAGCTTTTATCATGTCTTTGGTAGCCGTGACCTTAATGCTAACAGAGTAAAGCGGCTCTTTGACGGGAGATACCTCTGACGGCGTTTCATTCGGCTCATATACCGGCTCAACAACCGTGGGCGGTGTGAATTCTTCGACTGCCGCATCCACCTTTTTTATGGAGGCCGCAGCAGCTTCTTCACGCTTCCTGCGCTCTTCCTCTCTCGCCTTTTCGGCGGCGATCGCTCTGTACTTTTCCGCAGTCAGCGTGATTGCCCTGCTCGCATTGAGGTATGTCATGCCGTCCACCTTTGTGTAGTGGTACATAATCTCATCGCTGTGCTCCTGAGTAGTGATAAGAGCAAGGTCATCAATGATCCTGTCAACAAGCTCCTTTGCCTGAGCTTTAAGGCTTTTAAGGCTTGCCGTGAGTGTCACGTTGATCCCCGTGTGCCCGAAGTCGATAAAGTCAATGTTCTTGCTTTCGCAGTACTCATCAAAGTACGCTTTGACCTTTTCGATTTTATCGTCTTTAAGACCTTGCTCCACACTCTCTATACGCCTTTTAAGCTCCGCATCAGCGTCTTTATACGCGATTGACACACACTCCTTATATGCTGCGTCAAAGCCCTCAAGCGGCTTCATCACGGCGTTTTTGACCGCCTTACGGCGCTCCTCAAACTCCTTGAACTCTTTATTGAGCTGCGCCCTCATCGCTTTGACTGCCTTTAACGTGTCCTCGGTGCAAGCAAGGCACAAGGCATCGTTTATCCTGGCATCGACGCTTTCTTTAACCGTCCTAAGCTGCTCCTCAATAACAGGTAACTGCTTAACGATAATCAGACTGTCAAGCGCCGGTATCATGGCTTCGTCCATTAAAATCATCTCCTTATTAATCATCCGTCCTGCGGACATGTTTACTGAGGCAATTTTCACACAAGAGCAAGTCCATATCCTCAATCTCAAGATACTCCTCGCTGTACTGAGTGGTTATCTTACTGCCGCACAGCGAGCACTTCCCGATAGTCTCAATAGGCTGCTCTGCATTGGGGCATCCGCCGAAATGGCCGACATCCAAGCCGCAATATTTACACATTACCGCTCGCCCCCTTGACACCCTCAAAGTTTTGTGCTAAGATAGTAACCGTTGATTGGAGAGCGTTCGGTGCTATTGCGCCGGCGCTCTTTTGATTTACCCTTGCAAAGTACGCTTCGGCTCTGGCTGAGCGTATTTGCTCGGCGACAAGCTGCGCTATGTAGTAAGGCTTGAGCCGTTCTCCGTCATCGTCGCCCTCTCTCGCTATTATGCGTTCGAGCTTGTCCATAGCCAACGGCAATGCGGTGACGATCTCACGCCCCGTTACCCCGCCGAGCTGTCGCTCAACCCTGTCGATCAGCGTTTCGCAGCTTCTCATTGTCATCATCCTTTCCTTAATGACTCGGTTAATCAGTAACCACAAGCACGATAGCGGGACCGTTTACTTTGATTTCGACATCTTCATACGGTTCTGCTATTGTCGCTTCTACTCCTTCACGCCGTCTAAGTTCCTCTACAAGGTCTTTAGTGCTGACATTATCGAGGGAGTCCATAATTTGCTCATCTCCTTTCTCTGTTTTTTTGCGGGATTTTCACCCGCCCGAATTCCGGGAGCAGTGCAATAGCACATTCGGCGTGGCTCATCTAATTGAGGAGTGATATGCCTCCGAGCTTTCGCTCGGTTGTAAGGGCGGTCGGAGTTAAACCGGCATCAGCAATGGCTCTGTCGTTGAGCTACGCCCTCATATATGCTCGTCTGTTCCGAGCCGCCACCCGAATACCCGCTTTACGATACTCTCTATCGGTGTCGATTTCTCGACCTCCTCACGGAGGATTAAATCTAAAGGGTTTGGCAGGAGCGGCTGGATTCGGACCAGCGAATGCGGGAGTCAAAGTCCCGTGCCTTACCGCTTGGCTACGCCCCTATTTATAAGGCAGACGGTTAATCTGCCTTGAATAACCCTTTGACCTTTGCTGCGATGCGCTCCTCGAGCGCGACGAACTTATCCTCTTTGACCATCATTGCAATGGCTATGATGACCAGTAACGCATCAATTGCGGTTTTGCTAATTATCTCGGTCATGCTTGCGCCTCCTGTACTAACTGCGATAATCTTGCTTCCCATAGCTCAATAAAGAGCCTATGGCGATAGCTTCCCGGCTTGCCCTTGCTGCGGCGATTTGCTTCGGCGAGGGCGGCTTTTTTTGCTCTTTTAAGAGCGCTATGGTTAATCTGCTTTGACAACGTAGACACGCTCCCTTCCGACTATCTCTTGCTTTGCTGCGGCTACCTTGCGGCAGTAGCTTGTCTCGGTTATCCCTTTCTCCCAAAGTCTTTTGGCGCCGGTCGGTCCGCAGTTATAAGCCATGAGGGCCTTATTGACATTCCCGTGCTTATCGAGCAGTTCCGCGAATATCGTTATTCCCACTCTTACGTTCTCAAAATCGTCTGTAGGCTCGTCCAGCTGATACGCCGCAAAATTACACCTGTTAATCTGCATAAGACCATAGCAGCTCTCAGAGGCGTTAACAGCAGTCGCACAGTAGTTACTCTCGACCTTGATTATTGCGAGTACCAATTCCGGGGATATGTTATTGACCTTACAAAGGTCGATTATATAATCTTGCAGGTCTCTGCTGAGTGGCACATCGTAATAGATGTGCACCGTCTCCGTCGTCGCCGAAGTCGGGGCTGTAGCGGATATGCTCTCCGACGGTGCGCCGTCGTAACACACAAGAGCGGAGCTTGTATATCCGACCGCAACGGTCGCCGCGACGATTGCAAGACTAAGCATCAGCGTTTTTCTCATTTTGAGCGAGCTGGGCGTTAAAGGCTTGCATATATATCTCGGCACATCTCTTGAGCCGTGCCCGCACCTCGGGGCTATCGGGGGTAAGGTGGGCACAGTAATCGTCATATATCTCAATGACCGTGTTGCCCTTGCGGATTGTTTCTGCCAACGCCATAGCTCTATCTCCCTTCTCTTAGATTTATGAAGTCGCGATTTTGTCCTATGCGGATTTATTACCCTGGGACATTGCTAAAGTCATAAGAGATCCCGCAAACTCAAAGAGCTTTGTGCGTATCTCCTGCCAATCCTCGGACTCTGCCGCGCAGACCTTTCCGTCAGATACGATTTTGACGATCGCTTTATATAGGTCATCAAAGTTGAGGTAATCATCAGCCATGCCGAGCGCTGCGCCCTTAATGTCCGTCTCCTCGATGTCAGGCAAGAACTCGGACAGCTCAGAACGCTTAATGTGCCGCCATGCAAGCGAGGGGTCTTGATAGAGGTAACACATGCGTCTGACGATATCATCGGGTACACGCAATTCAAAGCTCTCGTATTTGTCGAGCGTCCTTACAGCTATGCCGAGTTCTTCGGCGGCAGGTTCGCGCTTAAATTCCGCCTTTTTTCGGGCTTCCTTGTAGATGTTTACGCCCATCTTAGTCATTGCTGCTCACTCCTTTATTTGATATAATGTAATCAATACCAGTGCTCGGTGGTTAGGTCATAAAGCCTTGCTTTGAGCACTATTATCGTTTGATTGAGGTCTGTAATAGTCTGCTTGAGTTCGGCGTTCTCGCTCTTAATTCGGTGTAGCGAGGTCTCGGTCGCTGAAAGCGTCTGCTGCAAGTCCTCAATCCTCTGCGCTATCTCTTTAGGGATTACTGCGCTCATCTTCTCGCTTCCTTCATGCGTTGTATTCGTGCCGGCACAACGATTGCAAGATTACAAGCCATACAGCAATGAGCGTCTTTTACCGGCATCGCATCATTCGCTGTCAGTTTATTAAGCTCCTTCCCGCAAAAGCAGCACCGCTCGGTCTGAGTGTCGATTCTGTCAAAGCCAAACTGTTCAGCTACATCTACGGGATAAAACAGCTCCTTCATGTTGATCACTCCTTTCTTGTTAAACTTGAGTGACGGTTTGTCATTGACGCTACCTATCCTGCGGCTGAAAAGTTTCTCTCTGCTTCGATGAGCTCGGAAACCGAAACATCAAAGACTTCAGAAAGTTTGCAAAGCATCGAGATGCTCATCTCCTGCTTGCGTTCGCCCTTTTCGATCATCGAATAGTAGCTATGCGAAATGTTAAGTTTGTCAGCTACATCCTGTTGCGTCATTTTCTTCTCATTACGAATAGACTTTAGATAATTCCGCATTTTTCCATCTCCTTTTCTGCTCAGTTTGTGAAGTTCATTAGTATAATAACACCTTGTTCACACTTTGTCAAGGTGTATTCGAGAAAAAACTGTTCACTTTGTGAAATAGGCTTGAATTTCACAAAGTGTGAAGTTATAATTCGAGTGGGTGATAACAATGAACAATTTAAGAGCGATTCGAAAAAATAGAAATTATAGTATGAAAAACTTGGGCGAACTAATTGGTATGAGTGAGAGTACCATAAGTCAATATGAAACTGGCAAAAGGCAACCTGACCCGTCTACGCTTATTAAGTTGGCAGAGGTGCTCAATACAACGGTCGATTGCCTTCTCGGACTTGACAGCAACCTCTCCCCGATTAATGCGCCACTCACAGCAGGAGCCAAGATTAAAGTTTTCGGGCGTGTTCCGGCTGGCATTCCCATTGAGGCTATCGAGGATATAATCGACGAAATAGAGATATCAGAAAAAATGGCAAATGACGATCACGAGTATCTCGCCTTACTGGTCACGGGCGAATCCATGTTGCCGATATATCAAGACGGTGACATCGTGATAATCAGAAAGCAAGAAACCGCCAACACAGGCGACGATGTCGTCGCTTATGTCAACGGTTATGATGCTACACTAAAGCGATTGCAGCGGTATAAAGAGGGCATCCGCCTTAAAGCCTTAAACCCCAATTTTGAGTCGAGGTTTTATACAAACGCACAGATTGAGTCACTGCCCGTTCGTATTCTGGGCATAGTGGTTGAAATGCGCCGGACAATGAAGTAATTAGTGTGTAACTACTATTAAGGGGAGTTTTGAATGGGTCTGTTTGATATTTTTAAAAAATCTAAGAAAAAACCGGTTTCCACTAAGTATTAAAAATATTGAGGAGGTTGTAATATGGGTTTTCGATATCGTAAGAGCATTAATTTAGGTAAGGGCTTTAGAGTAAACATCAGCAAGTCAGGTATAGGTTACAGCTATGGTGTCAAAGGTGCCAGGATAACCAAAACAGCAAACGGCAGGACGCGGCAGACCTTGAGCATTCCCGGGACTGGGATAAGCTATGTCTCCGAAAGCGGCTCTCAGAAGCCGACAAACAATGTGAAGGAAAGCACTCAGAAATTTTCTGAAGCTGTTGACAATCTAAATTTTGAAAATCTTGACTCTGGAATATATGATGAAGCAGTCAAAAAAGCGCAAAAATGGAATATGATCTCCTCGCTCATGTTTATGCTCGCAATACTGCTTTTTATTGTGGCATTTTTTAACCCCTTTCTTTTTATTGCCGTAGCCATATTGTTTATCTCAAGTGTGGTTATTACCCAAACGCTCGGTCGCATTTCCGTTGAATATGATCTTGACGACCATGCGAAGCAGGAATATGCGAAACTTTGCACAAACTGGAAACGAGCATTCGAGTCATTCGGTGTCTGGCAAATTTCTCAGACTTGCATCACAAATAACAAAAAGGATAACTGCGGTGCAAAAGAGGCAATTAAGCCTGTAACTATCCACCACAAACTTTTTAATAAAATTGTTCCAAAGATAAACACAAACATAGAGCCACTCTGCATTCCGATCGTCAATGACAAAGAAAAAGAAGCAGGGCAAGTAATCGTTCTCCCTGACAGGGTCATCATCTCAAAAGGGCTTACTCTCGCCGCCATTGAAAACAAATTCGTTGAAACGGTTGTTTCTGTTCAGCCCATGGCCATACCTGACAATTCGCAACCGAGTGATGCAAAAGTCGTTGAGCATAGATACGTACACCAAAACAAAGACGACTCGGCTGACAAAAGATATAACGATAATCCCCTTCTCGCCGTTGTGCATTATGGTAGAGTAGATGTTCTGACTAACGGCTCTACAATACTATCATTACTATTTTCCAATGTCGCGAAAATTGAGGACTTGGAAAACCAGCTTCCCATAGAGAACCTGAGCCATATTTCAGATGTGGTCATGGCCAACGACGCCAATGATGACAAAAAAGGCTATGACGTTGGGACTTTTGCGGAGGAGCGCAAAGAACAGACTAAGGCATCACAAGAAAGTAACATAACCTCTGTAAACAAACCGAATGAGTTTGCAGGGCAACTTAACCGCAGCGAGGGTTTGACAAATAAGCAGATAAAAAAATTCTTCGTGATAGCCGTTGCCATTGCGGCAGTTATTGCCTTGATACTAGCAATTGCTTTGTATTCGCCGGCAGACGGAATAGGCGTGAGCATCATGATGTTTATTTTCTGCACAATCGTCTTATCAATCCCACTCGTCATCGGCACGCTTTTGATATGTTTGCCAAGCATTCGATATAATCGCAAGAATAGAGGCGATGATGAGTGAGTGTTAAAGAAAAACTATCACTCAGTTGCAACAAAACCCTTAAAGCTCTATTTAATGAATTCCCGGGACTTGGAATACAGGAAGCGAAAAGAATTGATAAAAGCATAAAAAAGGATTTATCAAAAAGCCCCTCCTGTAACGAGATCATCAAGAAGAATCTCGACGAAGTCATTAAAATTCACGATGATGATTTTGAGTCAAAATGCTCAAGATTGGCTGATTCTTACCAAAAAAACAGTTGGCGAAATCTCTTAAATGACAGAGTATTCTGCTTTATCGCCTATTTAATCACGGTATTTTCTTTTGCTCTTTGCATATACATAAGAGAAGAAAAGTGTCTATATTTTTGGAGCTTTATTATATCGCTGATTTTGGTTATTGTCGGCTTTCTTATAATAAAATACCACTTATTCCGCACATTTGTTGAGGCTTTTAATAAAGTTGCTCCGATAACTACCATAATAACTTGTGTAGCTTTTAATCTATGCAAAGCACTCAGCGACAATGCTTGTCTTTCACTGGCGGTTCTCCTCGCTCCGCTGGCCTTGACAGTAATGCTAACCATCATCATAATTAAAAGATAAAGCAAAAAAGCCCCGCCTTTTGGCGGGGCAAAAAAAGAGCCTTTGGCAGAACAAATGTTTTCTTATCGTTAATCATATGATTAATTGGAGGTGACGATATGCCCGAACAATACTGCTTATATCTCCGCAAATCAAGGGCGGACATGGATGCCGAAAAAGCCGGGGACGAAGATACTTTGCTACGGCATGAGAAACTCCTCATGCAGGTCGCCAAATCGAAGAACTTAAACATCACAGATATTTACCGTGAGGTCGTTTCGGGTGAGACAATCTCAGCTCGCCCACAAATGCAGCGGCTTCTATCGGCTGTTGGGCAGGGCGTATATACGGGCGTACTGGTCGTAGAGGTGGAGCGTCTCGCTCGCGGCGACACGATAGATCAGGGTCTTGTCGCTCAAGCGTTTAAGTTCTCCAGCACGCTCATCATCACCCCCACTAAAACATATGACCCGAACAATGAATTTGACGAGGAATACTTTGAATTCGGACTCTTTATGTCACGGCGGGAGTACAAAACTATCAATCGCCGCTTGCAGCGTGGGCGTATCGCATCGGTGCAGGAAGGTAAGTTCGTCGGCAGCATAACCCCCTATGGCTATGACAAAGTCAAGCTCGAGCATGACAAGGGCTATATGCTTGTACCAAACCCCGATGAGGCTCCAACCGTTAGGTTAATATTCTCGCTCTACGTCAATGGGCTACCTCAAGAGGACGGCACTACCCGACGTCTCGGCGTTACTATGATTTGCCGATATCTCAACGAGCACTCGATACCTAACCGCACCGGCAACGTATGGGTCAATGCCACTGTGCGAGACATGCTTCGCAATATCGTATACGACGGCAAAACCCGATGGAATTGGCGACCCACTCATAAAAAAATGGTGGACGGTATAGTTAAGCTCGAGCGTCCTCGCACAAAGCCCGACACTTGGATCATCTCAGACGGCATGCACGAGCCACTTATAGATCACGATACGTTTGTAAAAGCGCAGGTGCTTATCGACAGCAACCCGCCTCGCCCGATCGGCGAGAGAGAAACCGTCAGAAACCCGCTTGCCGGCATAGTGATATGCGGCAAATGCGGTCGACGGATGGTGCGGCGTCCGAAAGGCTCCCGTCAGCCCGAAGATGTCATTATGTGCGGCTGTGCAGCCTGCCATAATGTAAGCGTATATTCGCGCTATTTAGAGGGTGCCATTATTGATGGCCTAAAAAGCTGGGTAGACACATATAAACTCCAATGCTCAGATGATGATGTGGGCACCGAGACTATCGCCGCCTTATCCGAGCAGAGGGCAGCTATCAATAAGCAGATACAAGACTACAAACGCCAGCGGGAAAATGTATATACCCTTTTGGAACAGGGCGTTTATACCACCGAGACTTTTTTGCAAAGGCTCAAAATCATATCCGACAAAATCGGTGTTGCAACCAGTAGCCTCGCCGATTTGGAACAAGTCGTTGCCGATGAGGAACGACGGCTGCGGGGCAAGAAGAGCATCATCCCTAAAATAGAGAATCTGCTTGCGGCGTATTGGTCGCTCGACTCGGCAGCAGCAAAAAACGATATGCTCAAAGAGGTCATCGAAAAGGTCGTGTACGAAAAAGACAAAGGTGGGCGCTGGGCAGACCCCACCGACTTCCACATCAAGATATACCCGCGTCTACCGAGAAATTGACCCTTTATAACCGATATCCTCTTGGTACGAATTCCTCGGTCCCTATATCCGTCAGCAGTCCTTTCAGCTCGTCAAACGGCATTGTAAAGCGCTGGCTGAGGTAGCGCAGCGAAGCGCCGAGCTCGCCGTCGGGGCCGCCATACTGCTTTTAGATATAATAAATCGCCGCTTTATGCTTTGCTTTTTAGTATAGCACAAGGCGGCGATTATTTCAAATGTTAAATTCTATCCAAGATAAACACGGCAACATAAAGTAGCGAAAGCCTTATTATGTTGCAAAGCGTTCCGGGAATCTCCGAGATACTAAGATGAATCATTCCATCATCCAAAATACAGGTGACGGATTTTATGATATGAAGCAGAAGCATAGAAGCTTGCTGCACAAAATCATTTTTCATAAATCACCTCAAGCCCATAGGCTACAGCAGCATCATGCTCAATCCTGCACCCTCTGGCGTTTTCCCAACCTTTGCAGAAATAAACTGCGTGACAGAAGCTCATACTTTCAAGTGATTTTGCGAGAAAGAAGAGTGCCTTCTGCACAACTCCTTTCTTTTTCATTTCGGATTCTTGAGTCCATTCGTCAGAGAAAAACGTATTGATAACCTCATAGCCACTCTCATTGAGTGCTTTTTCCGCTCTTTCTCTCGTTGCTATAATCTCCTCTTCCGTCATTCCAGCCATAGGCTGTGACAGCATCACCTTTTTTATCATAATTTACGCCTCCTTAAGTTTGCCGAGTGTAAGCAGGGTCAGCATTTTTATGTTTTGCTGTGCAGTACCGACGTACCTTTTGATGCCGTTTGCTTTTGCGATAGCGCAGCGGTGACGATAGCTTGCGTCTATCTTGAGGCTTACAAGTGCATCGACGATACTGCAAGAGCTGCCGCTATACTTAGGATAGAATTTATCCTTTGTTCCGGACAGATCTCCGAGCAGTTCTGTGCAACGGGGTCTAAGTACGCCGAGGAAACCCTTATAGTCATGTCTTACCAGCTTGCAGGCTTTCCCGTCCCAATTCTGATCATACGAGTAAAAGTAATGTTTGTCTCCTTCTCCTGCGCAAAGGGCAACATGGCCGTGGCCGCCGCCTTTGGTGCCGTTCCACACGGCTATGTCACCCTTTGCTGGCACAAAATCAGGAGTATTCTCTATCCTGACAAACTTAGCCTTAAGCGCAGGATAGCTGGTGAATTTTTCAAAGTAGTTCCGCGCGGATCCTACCGAGAAGAAAGGAACATCATACACCTCTCTCAAATAAGCCTTTGCCAAATCGACACACTGCACTCCGGCAGTGCCGTCGACGTCGACCGCTTTACCAAGGTGCTGCTTAATAAATGTGTCAAACGCTATTCCCACAGTGCTTTGCCTCCTCACCTTTAACGATATCAGCAATATTTTTGTTTTCGAGCATGGCTTTCATTGCGACCAGTGCAGCGTCAACGAGCTTCGAGAAAAGCGCGAACGGAACTATCGCCTGAAGCTTAGGAAATTTGTTGGTAAAAAGCTCATAGACGTATGCCAACTTCAGTTTGCCCGTCTTCTCACCATATTCCGCTTCCGCCTGAGTAACCGCCCAAAGCAGCCAATGCCTGATTCTGTCGAGGCCAAACACTTTGTAGGCCGCGAGTATGAGCGCCGCTATGGCCACGATTGCCAGCCCTATGTATACCTTATCCATCTTCTTGATAACCTCCTATGTTCTCTTTTTTCTTTATTCTTGCGGCTTTGAGTTTGACAATATTCTCAAAGCCGGCTTTTAGCAGATATCCGCCTATACAGATCCGAAATGTTTCGTTAAATTCTGTGATCAGCGTTGACAGCGCCGTGCTGTCCGGGATCGACTCAATTTTTGCAAGGGCATATGCGGTCTGCAGGCAATACAGCAAAGCGAGCAGAGCCACTATTTTTTTGGAAAATTCGACTATCCACGCCAAAAAGCCCTGAGAACGCTTATAAGCATATCGACGCTTTAACCGTATCCGGCAGGCCCTTAAAAATTTGAGAATCATTTGTGCGCCCTCTGATTGATGTATTTGTCGAGCTTGTCCTTAGCTATCGGCACGGAGTGATTCGCTCCGAGCTGCAGCAGCCCGTCTAAGCAAGCGGACAGTGCGAATACAAGCAGGGTGTTTTCTTCTTTGAGTTGCGCTATATCGCCTTTTAGGGCGCTTTGCTTGAGATACCACTTGTAAGTTCCAAACACCAGTCCGAAGATTGCGCCGAGAGCTGTGATTACTTTGCCCGCTGTGATCACCGTATCAATCGTTATTGTCATTTTCGGTTTCCTCCAGCTCCTTAAGCTCTGCCTCAAGAGCTTCTATTTCTGCATAGACAAGTGCTCTCGCCGCTTTTGTCTCTGCATATTCTTCGTCCGTAATAAGGCCGTCGGCATACTTGAGCGCTTTTATGCCGGTCTGGTTCAGTTTTTTCTTTGCTGCAGATATTTTAACGGACAAAAGATTTATTTGCCTGCGCTTTTGCAAGTCTATCATCTTGCTACCTCCTCATAGTATATCGTCACAGTGCCGTTTTGGACTATGGCATTGTCGAGATTTCCTGCCTCTCCGTCGTCTGTTACGATTCCGCAGATTTTCTGCAGTCCCTCATTGTTTATAGGTCTCGGGAAGGTGATAAGAGCTCGCTTCCTGGAACTCGGATCGGTATCGAGGACTGCCGCTATCTCCGAGCCGTGATAAACTCCGGCATGAGTGCCTGTCAACTCAAATTTCACATCGACGATTCGAGCGTTATTAGGCAGCATTTTCGCTGCGTTCATGTTCGAGATCCATTCCACAGATTCTGTGCGTGTATAAAACAAATCTGTCTGCGCGTTATATGTGACCGACTTATATGACCAGTTTTCCAGCAGACTATATACCGCCAGTGCGCTTGGATATTGTTGATGCGTGGAGTTCTGAGTGATTTCATTCACCTTGTTTTCCCTGGATTCCACTTGACCTATTGTCATTCCGGTGTTAAACGAAGCTGCATTTTGTTGGATTGTGCCCGACTTAAATGTACCGGACGTATAGTCGAGCAAGACTACTTTTTTGCAGGCTGCGCCGTCCTCTTCGGCATCAGCAATCCAGAGCATTTCGGCGCTGTGAATCTTTGCTGTGTCAGCTGAATAATATTTGAAATATCCATCCAACAGATAAGCTCCATTAGGCAGTGAATAGATAACAGTTGGGTTCTGCTGCGTCGCCGCGATACGTCTTACGCACATTGCCCCAGCGATTGCCACGCCGCTCTGAGCATTGGTGCTCTCCGCGTCAAACACCTGATCGACCGTTGTGTTCGGGATAACCAGCTCCGCTACACCGCCGGCATCCTCAATTATCAGCTTAACCCCGGCTTTTGTGGGCTCGGCCTTGACCGTAGGCGTTACTGCCGCCCCTCGGCAAATTGATAGATTAATGTTTTTAGTCAATTTCAATTCTCCTCATAATAAAACGTGACCGAGCCGTACCCATCAATAACAGGGTATATTAATGATTCATCAATTCGTTCTGGATCCGTCACGAACACTAATATTTTTTGCCCGTATTTGGGGACAACTTCAATCTTCGCTTCGTTAATCAAGACATAAGCCTTCTCGCCGGCAGGATCAGTTCTTGCTACTGCGGCCACTTCTGTGCCGTAATAGATTCCCTTCACGCTTTCCTCTTGGCATTCTTCGCTCAAATCGAACGCCACATCCTTGATCCTTACATTCTCGGGAAGGTAATTTTCTTCATCCATGATATAAAGCGTCATTCCGTCGATGAGACTGTAATCATATAGGATTTGACCGGCGCTCAGTGTTACTGACTTGAGCGCTTTTTTCTTATTAAGCTTGATACTCTTGGTAAATTCATACACCGCCTTTGCACTTGGATAGGCGAAAACGTCTATAGCAGTTACATCTTCAACCTTGTCACGAATGCTTTCATAAGAGTTGTCGAGCCTTGTGCGGTAGGAACGTTTTTCATAGAGCGGCGATCCATGCCGGAGCACTAACTCCCCTTTGGCGGCGTCAAAAAGCACGGCATTGGAGCCAAAGCCCAACTCTTTGTAAATCAAGGCCATTTCGCCAAAATACTGAGTTGCCTCCACGCCGTAGTCGTCTCTCATTTGCGCGATCTTAAACCATCCGTCAAGCAGATAAGCTCCGCTCGGCATCTCATAAAAGCAGCCGGGATTTGTGCGCGGAGCGGTAATCCTTTTTGCCGCAATAGCGGCGGACAAAGCAGAGCCGCTCTGGGCGTTCTCGCTGGCCGGGTCATATGTGCTGTCAACTTTCATGATCGGGACTGTAGCCGACGCTTCACCGTTCATGTCTTTTACCGTTATCGTAACGGCGTCTTCATCCTGCGTCGCAGTCACCTTCGGCAGCAGCGCCGCTCCTTTGCACACAGTCAACTTGACCTTGCAATTCATCCGTCGCACTCCCCTACTATCAAACTGCTGTCTCTGCTGCGGCAAAGGCACCATTTGCGCCCCGCTGCGTCGACAAGATCCACACCAAAGCGGTATATTCCGGGGCATATGTCAGACAGGCTCGAAAGAAAGTGCAGCTCATTGTTGGCGTCATATGCACCCTCGATTTTGACTTGCTTTCTGCCTTTAGCGGTACGGACATTCATATGCATGATGACTTTTTCGCCCGGCTCAAGATACAGCGGATCTCCGCTCTCATCAACTATATCTATTCGGATATCAAGATAATCTCCCTGCGCTATTCTGAGTATCATTAAATTCACTCCTCTTTCAAATTATAACAAAGAGGGGTGAGCTCTTGTCACCCCCCCTACGTTGCTTATGATTTGGTTTTGGACTTCGATTTTTCCTTTTCTTCTTTCTCCTCGTCCCAATCTGCTACTCGCTTCAAATTTGCGTCCGGCTTATCATTTTTGCCGGGCCAATCTTTTAGACGCTCCAAGGCGGTAGTTCTGTCGATTTTCCCGTCGAGATACTCTTTTTTTATGACTTGCCGCACACTGCTGTTGATTGTCGACGTATCTTTATCTTTACGGCGCAGATTACCGTATATCTTTTGATAATGAGCGAAGTCGCCGTTAACATTCGCTTCATAGAGTTGTTGATATACGGAATCTTCCTTTCTAAGCTCCCCCTTTATCGCTTCTTTTATTCCTGTGGCTGTGGTCGGTTGCTTTTCAATCTCGCCCGTCAAGCATTTTTTGATTTTATCGCAGGTGTCAAGCAGCGCTCGAAAATCTCGGCCAATATTATATGCCGGCACTCCAGTGAACTGCCCCACCGCCTTTAAAACTTTGAGGATCTTGTCAGGCATTGAACGATCTTCATTCAGCACCGTTTTAGTGGCATCCACGAGGCTGGAAAATGCGGCCATGTCAAGACGAGACACGTCATAGCCATGAACTATACTTATCACATCTTTTATGTATGGCAATATTCCAAAGCCGTCGGTAATCACTCCGCTGACTGCGTTTCCAAGGTACTTTTCCCAAAAACTCTTGTCATCGTCGTCATCACGTATCGCGTAGACCACAGACTTAACGGCCGAGTTAACCACGAGGCTCGTTACGTAGCAGGCAAAGGCTCTGGCGCATTTCTTCTTCGCGTCTTCTGATTTCTTGGCATTAGTCACTGCTTCATACATCATGTTGAGCGTTGTGACCGGCTCGGACATAAACTGCATGGCCATCATCGTAAAGCCCTCTTTTCGGCGCAAATAGTCGCACTTAGTAAAAACACTGTCATACACCTGCGTTTTACCGATGACGTCCTGAAACAACTCTGCAGCTCTTGCATTCAGTTCATCGCCGCTGAGCCCTTTGTTTTGAGCTGCCGTTTGCTTCTTGCAGGCGTTCCAAATCGCGCCCCATGTTATTTCGTCAGCCTTACCTGCGGCCCATCCGGTCACCTGATCCACCTTCGGCATTGCCTTTTCGGCAGCAATCTCAACCTTTTCCTTAATGTTTCTCTCGGCTTTTATTCTCTTATCCGCTGAATACTCATTGATGTAGTCAATTGCATTTCTGCCCATGTTGACATCAAAATATCCAATCTCTTTGATAAGCGCACAGCCGTTCCACTTTTTCATTTCTGCTATATCAGCCTTGCTGGCGACCGTAGCAAAATACTTCGGCTCTATATAAAGCATGGCTCGAAAAACCGCCGTAGGCTGCTGCACTACAACAGAAAGGTTGCCCATGACCGCAGCCTTCTTAGCTCTCGACATCATTCTTGCCGAGATAGGCAACAAATCATTAGAGCGCTGGCCACTGTCTACAGCGATCAAAAACTTCTCAATTTGCTCAACAGCGTTTTTGCCTTTTTTCTTCATAAGGTCATTTTTGATTGACCATTCGCTGCCCGGGACTGTACCGGTTCCGTTGAGCTCATCTACAACCTTTTCGCGGTAATTGTATACTCGCTTTATATCTGCGAGCGGGAGCACATATGCACAGTAAAGAGAGCTGTCATATATATGATGGTTCACCGTATCCGTGAAGCCGGATATAATGACGGGGTTGCTGGCGTGCTTCGCCGTCCTTTTGCTGCTGCTTTGGTTCTTAATGGTCTGGACAACTTTCGACTGCCCTATTTGAGTGTCAATAAAATTCTTATCCACCACAATAGGGTAGTAGTATTTCTCAAGGTAGCGTTTGATACCGTACAGCTTTAGCGACACCTCGTTACGGCGGGCGCCGATATCATTTGTGATGTACGTTACCATGTCGTCAACATAGTTACGTTGATCATCAGTGAGTAATCTGCTTATCGTATCGAAACCGGTCTCACGATCCAAAAGCACCAGACTTTTTTCAACCTTTGACTTCTTCAGCTTTTTGTCGGGGCGTTCAACTTTTTCTTTCTGGACGAGATAAAATCCTCCGTTAAATATATGATCTTTGCCCTGGTTTCTCTTCATGGTCGCATATAATGACATGGCCTGCTCGATTGTCATAGTCACTTTTCCGCGCAGGCTTTCAAAGCTAACTGTCTTTTTACTCCAGCGCTCATCGTAATGATTCCTCTGCTTTATCTCTCGCTCCTTTTCTCGCGCCTCGGCAACTATGCTCGCCTGTATATTTTCGCCACTGCGGAGGTTTTTATAAAGCTGTGCAAAGGCACCGTTTTGTCCGCTTATTGACTCAAAAAGATACTGAGGCATCATAAGCCCGTGTTTATATTCGTCCTTTGACATTTTTGCCGAATCAATTTTGCTGTGGTTTTCGGGCAGCTCGTTAAAAGGTGAATCCTCTAATGCGTCAAGTTTGGTGTGCTCGCTATGCGCTATTGTAGAAATTGTTGCCTTGATGTTATCTGCGAACACTTGATTTCCCTTCTTGACAAGGTGCTGAACCTGCTCGCCGATATTCTTTGCAATTTCAAGATCTATATCTGAGAGATCTCTATATCGTGCATTCGCACCTTCACCGCTCACGTTTCGCCGCCCGAATTCTTCCAATTGCGAAACGAGTTCTTCATTAACCGCATAAGCGGATTCCCCGATGAACTTAGAATACTCGTGCATGAATTCGAACAAGCTTTCTCGGTTAAATTCCTGCTGCCGTGATGCGGGCAACATCTTGAGGTATGCATTCACGAGCGGCTTCAGCTCCTCGGGCACATGAGCACTGTCGCTCTCATTAACGATTCGGCGATTCAGATATTTATATGTGCGCTCGATGTCGTTCATCATCACCCTGCGCCGCTCGCTTCTCTCCTTTGCTTCGCGGAATTCAGCAACACGATTCGCATATTCGCGGCGGTAATCTTCACGGTTTTTGACATTCTTTCGGTTAAATTCGCGACGCAGCTCCGAACGAAGCTCCTGCGTGCCCTGCATATTTTTATAAACAAGGCCACGGTATTTATCCTTGTCACTCTTGAGCGTACCGACATTGAAATACTCACTGAAAAGCTGCGAGCCGAGCAGCGCAGCCTCTTCGTCCATGCTCACTGTCGTCTGCTCATAAGGGTTAACGCTGCGTTTTTTCACGGCATCAAAGAACGCTGCCAGCTGCATCGGCATATCTTTGTCTGATATATCCGTCGGGAAATACTCGGGCGCAAGCTCGTGCAGCTGACCCCATGCTTCATCGAGCGCTATGGCGCCGTCGTTCTTAGTGGTAAGCCTCGTTTTGCCAAAGAGAAGATTCCGATAAGAGCGATAATCGCCGTATGTGCCCTCTATCTCCGCCTTAAGCTCCGGGGATATATATATCGGTGTCCGCCTGAGCCAGTCTCTTGTATCGGCATACTGCTCCCACAGCTCACTGTCAACACTTGTGCTTTGGTCAAGGATCCTGTGGGCTATTCCGACAAACTGCTCGAGCGTCCAATCTTCATTAAAATTGTTCGTCTTTTTGGCACTCGACATATAGTCATAGACAGCGTTAAGCTCCTTTGAAAGCTGTGTGCTCGAATACTTGCTGCTGGTCTGTTTGAGTATCTTGCGGCTCACTCGGTCAATGTCCTTGTTGTCAAGGTGGATATCCTCGCGCACTCCGCTGTAGAGATCGCCGAGAGAGGCATAGATCTGCCTGAATATCCTGTTCTCAGCGATAACCTCCCCGTAATATGACAAGGTCGGGTCATCGTCCTTCTTGCTGAACAGCACGCTGTCGTCTTCGTTGAGCTTTTCGAGGCGGCTCTGCTCATCTCCGGCGACATATTCCGAGATAGCCACTCCCGCTTTTTCAAGTGCAGTTCTCAGCTCGTCGCTTATATTGTCAGGCACCACGGCTCGCACAACTTCTTCAAAGCCGACCGCCCTCTGCGGCTTGGCTTCGAAATAGCGTGCCGGCATCTCGGAGATCTCCTTGACGAGATCAACAATACTGTCGACCGTTTCCGCAGTTGTCTTCGGTGCATATTCCTTAAGATATGCCAGCATTTCCTCCTTGGATTCACAGCTACGCACGGCATCCACAATGTTTTCATAGGCATTGTCAATAGCTATAAATTGATTTTCCATTCGCGGATCAGCAATAGCTTGCGCAATCTTTTGGAGTCGTTCACCGAAGCCTTGTTTAATTCTTGCGTTTTCCTCGTCGGATATTCGTACAAGCCTGTTTGAGTCTGCCTTGATATCTCCGATACTTCCGTATTCTCTGGTCGACACGCCCCATATTCCGATTCCCGAGAAGAGCGACACCCCACCTTTCTGAGTTTCTTCTTTCATAGCTTGCACCACATTTTCAAGGTTTTCTTCCCAATGCAGCGCCTCAAAGCTCCGTCGGTTTCCCATTCTGTCAAATGGGACTTTATTATTGCGTATGCCCTTCTTCTCTTCTATGCCTCCGAAAAGATTTTGCAGCCACGAGTTATATGCAGATTTATCAACGGCTTTTTCGCGCGCCTTTTCAGTGGCATTGACGTCGAGCTCCTCGGTAGTTTTAACCGGCCCCTCTTTCAAATATGTAGCGGCTTTGCGGACTTTAAGCAACATATCAAACGACTTAGTATCATGTGGGAAAAGGCTTTCCAGAGCTTCCTTATGCTTTGCAAAATATTCCTTTCGGTGTAACATAGGACTTTCTCCGGCCGTCGGTATAATTTCATTTACGGTCTCGGCGCCGAGAGCCTCAATGATTCTATAGTATTCAGCCTGTTGCTCTTTTGGAATCTCTGTCTTCTTTTCTGTATATATGGGCTTAAACTCTTTGCCCGTGGTATCCAGCAAAAACAGCTCCATCATTTGCTTGTCATCTGCAAGTTCCTCCATCAATCCGGCTTCTCCTCCGCTGTTTTGCAGCTTCCTTTCGGCTTCATTTGCATAGCCGTAGAGCGGTCTCGCGCTTTTGTCGCCATATTTGTGATAGAGTTCATAGTATTTATCGCGTATGTGATTTACCACATTTTCGTTAGGCTTATACTCGATAAAAGGATATGTCGGCGTCCATGCGTCGCCGCTGTAGACCTTATTTGCCGATGTTGCTTGCGGGTCAATGGTACTCTTGTCAAAGATCAGCGAAATGTCACCGTATTGCGAATGCCCCTCCTTCGCTTTCAGTACAGCAATTGACGGCATGGGCAAGCCACCGAGACTCAGGGATTTGAGCAGTTTTTCCTCCGACAGATTATGCACGGCGATAAGCTCCTCTTTTTCCTCAACGCTGTCTTTGAGCGAAAAATTGTTGTTGACATTACTGTCCGACTGTGCTATACTGTCTTTTGCAAGGCTGATGATTCTTGTCCCCTCGGAAAATTGGATTCCGACTGCGGATATCATATCATTAGCCTTGCTTTTATTTGTCGCAATAAGTGTTCCGTTCTCCGCAGCATACTTCAATTTGTTCACCAAGTCAGCAAGTGGATAAACGCTTTTCACTATATTGACTGTCTCTCCGTCCATATTCCCATTTTTGGCTATGCCGGCGACATAAAAAGTCGGCTTCCCCTTTTCATCGAGAGCGAGCTTATTGGTTATAACCGTTACCTCTTTGTCACCTCGCTGTATAAACATCACGGCGTCGCTGATTAATGATGGCAGTCGCCTCATCACCTTTGTCGGGACCTCATGTGCAGATATGCTGCTCCCTTCTTTTTTCCTTCTCGTTGCCTTTCTATAGTCAGACTGATTCATCACAAAATAATTTGCATTATCGATTCCGGATCTGCTGTCGACACTCAGCTTTCCTAAACACAAAGCGTCATTTCTTCCGAATTTATCTTCTACGATACTGTCAATCTGCTTTGTGTATTCAATACTTCGAGTGTACTTAATACTGTAATCTTCGCTGTTCTCCGCCGTTTCGGCGGTTTTTTTATTTTCAGCCTGCTGCCTTGCTTCAAAATTCTCGCCAGCCTTTTGGGCGCCCTCGATGAGCATTTCCCTGATCTTACCGAGCTTCTCAACGTCACCGCTGAGTGCGGATATCTCTTCGTGCTTACCGTTGGAAGCCAGCACCTTCAGCGTGTTCCTCATATTGCTGACGATTTCTCCGAGCCTGCTTATGATTTTACCCGCGAGGCTGTTATATTTGTTCGTAAATTTGCGAATAAATTTTTCGTCCATAAAAACGTCAAACATGCTGTCGCCGACAAGCTCGCTCACCCGCTTGTCCTGTGCGTAGCTCTTGCCGTATCTCTCAAGAGCCTTGTCTACATCTACGCCCTTTTCTTTAAGTGCGGACACGACATAGTCAGACAGCTGCTGCGCCTGGTCGCTCGCGTAATTCTCGACATGGTGATACAGCTCATGGCCTGCCGTCCTCAGCAGCAGATTGCCGTCGGCGTTTTTTGCAATGACTATGCGGTTTTTATCCCGCATATAAAGGCCGTTTGCCGCCTCGCCCTTGGAATTGGTATAGCTGTCAACAATGATTATCTCCGTATTAAACGCCTTGCAAATGCCGTCGAGCACTTTTTTCTCAGCCTTAAACTGATAATTTCCGTTTTTGTCAACGAGACTCAGATCCGTGACACCCTGACGAAATTCGCGGTTGACTGCACCCGCTCTCACTATCTGCTCCTGTGCCTCCGGCGTGAAGAAATTGCCCCACACATTGTCAAGCTTGCGTGCCTGCTCCACGTCGGCACCGGCTCTGCCCATATTACGGAACCAGTCAAAAGCCTGCTTATAAGATTTGACGTCCACATCGTCACCGTAGTTGTTGACGAAGAGCCGGGCTTCATCCGTGCTGTATTCCTTGGCGGCGTCATACAGCTTTGCTGCTCGTTTGTCCGTCACATTGGCGTCGGATAAAGACACCGATTCGCCCGAGGTCGTCTTGACTGTTATCTCTCCGGTGTCACGGTTGACCTTTTCAATTTTATCGACCGTCTTTTTTTCGCCCTTGATCTCGATTTCGGGGTTAGTCATTTCGACCTTGGTGCGCTCGTCAAGATGTTTTTGTGCAAAGTCGTCTGCAGCTGCTTTCATCTGCTTAGCTGTTTCGCGGATATCAAACTGATTTTTTGCACTCAAAAAATCTTTATCGAGCGCCCGAAGATCTCTCTTACTCTGCGTGTTTTTTCTCGCTGCGGCATATAACTCTCTCAGTCCGTCGATATTTTCGGCGTCCTTAAATCTGCCGTCGATTTGAGCGGCAGCCTGCATATAAACGTCAGCGTTTTCGAGCGCACTCTTACCTACGGCATAATCACCAAACTTGCCTCCGTGCTTGGCAGCACGTTCTTCTGCCTTGACCGCAGCTTTATAGGCTGCGCTGTCACTCGGAGCCGCCTTGCCCTCTGCTATGGTGCTCTTGGCATTACCGCTGTCTTTAATGGCACGTCCTACATACCGGGTCTCATTCGCCATCCTCGCCTGACTGTAAGCCGTACCGCCTGCGCCGAAGGCTGCGCCCATGAGTGCACCGCCGGCACCCGCTTCAACGGCCTGCAAGCCGAGCCGCTTAAATACTTCCTTCTTGGCGTCCTCTTCGCTCATGCCGTTTGCGGTAAGCTCCCTCATCATTATTTCGACATTTGAGAGATTCCCGTTTGCCACATAGTCATAGACTATGTTTGCGACCTCCGTGTTAAACTCCTCAGAAGCATTTACAAAGGTGGTTTTAGCTATATCTTTAGCTGCCTCTCGTGCCGTTCTGGCGCTCGTTTCTTTAAAAGTTTTCAGGTTGCCGAGCGAAACTTTTTCAAAAAGCGTTTCGAATGTGCCTGCAGCCACAGCGCCAGCTATCGCCTTGTCGCTGCTTACACCCCTGTCGGTAAGATCTGTAGCGGCGTCCGTCGCTGCACCTGCACCGAGGGCAATTGCGCTTGCCCAGCCGCCCAACGTACCGGATAGCAGCGAATCTGCACCGCTCATACCGGTGTCATAAATAAAATCAAAGGCATCGAAGTCGCCGACCATCCAGTTTGTGTTCTGTTTGACCTCGTCTCTTATGTTTCCCGAGTAATTCCTGAAAGAGTTGTACTTGTTGTTATTGTCAAGCCCTATATCGCCCATGCCGAGTGCCTTGGCCTTCTGTGCGTCAAGATAACTGTCTGCCATACCGATAACACCGAGCGGTCCACCGAGAACAGAAGCCGGCACACTTACTGCGGAAGCCACTTTTCCATGCTCATCGGCAAATTGCCTTGCACTTTTAGCATTGCGTTCCTCTGCCTCCGCAGATTTCATACGTTTATGTATCAGCGACATAGCTTCAATTTCATCGTCGCTCATACCATACTTCTGTTTCAGCGTGTCACGGGCAGTCTGGGCATTAATCTGTGCAGATGAGAGATGCACAGCGTTTGCTCCCCCATTCTGATTTGTAAGAGCTGCAACGAGATTTGACCACATCTGCTGTTCCTTAACTTCTTCGCCGCCGGCAATATAATCCAGCTGCTTCAAAGCGTCGGGTGACATTTCATAATACTTGTTTTCGTTTTCGATCAAGCGGCCGATGCTCCGTATTTCCGCTTCCTCCTGCTTGATTGCCTTGACGCTCTGCCTTCTCCGTTTCTTTTCTTCCTCGGCTTCGTTCTTTGTTATCTTAACCCCCTGTATGTTGTCATTGTTCGAAGCGCCGGAGGATGAGACCTTAATTCCATGTATGCTGTCTGAATTACCGTTTGAATTCTTCTTTGCAGGCGCAGGCGTCCCGTCACCATGCTCTCTGACCTCCTTCTGCCACTCCATTCGTTCACGGCTGCTCACCTTTTGGGCGGCATTATAGCGTCTGCGGGCTTCTGAGCTGACTATACTGCGGCGCTGTTCTGTTTCAGCTTTTTTGGGCGCATTCGTCACGCTGTTATTTACAGTTATACCGTATGTGGTTTTTATGGCAGGGTATCCTTCATCCTGGCGTTCGGTTTCTATTTCCGCTAACGCTTGCTTTATCCGAGCTTTATTAGAATTCGAGGTTGCAGAATCTTCTTGTGAAAAGCGGCTTTGTTCGTTGGCTCTCTGCTCCGAATCAATTTCCGCTAACGCTTGCTGAATTCTGCGTCTTCCCTGTTCATTCATTCAATGATCCCTCCTCAAAAATCGGATGTCTGATAGTTATATCGCTTAAGCAGCTCTTTAAGCTGCTTGTCACTTAGCTCCCCGGCTTGCGCTTCTAAAAGGTCTCTACGAGCCTCGCCGTGCCTTTGGTCGAGCTGCCCTATGAGCTCATTGTATCCTCTCTGAGATAGCCCGTCATTTTTGTTGCTTGTACCTGTACTGTTCTTACCCTCCAGCGCCGCATACTTATACTTGAGATCACTGTCATACTGTCTCTGATCCTGAGCAAGGGCAGCGTATTTGTATGCATCACTTGCATTAAACTGCCGCTGATCCTGGTCAAGTGCGGCATATTTATATCCGAGATCGCTGTCGTGCTGCTTCTGATCCTGCGCGAGGGCATCATATTTATATTTCATCCCGCTGTCATACTGTCGCTGATCCTGGGCTAAAGCAGCATATCTGTAGGCGTCGTCGGCGTCAAACTGTTTCTGCGACTGCTTGAGCTTTGCGGCTCCGAGAGCTGCATCGACACCTATACCCGCAAGACTCACCCCCGCGCTCATGCCGGCGGTGGTGAGGTCGACGGCAGCGCCTACGCCCATGTTGACATAGTTATAAAGCATTTGCTGATTAAACTGCCGTCTGTTCTCGTCAAGCTGCTGCTGGAACTGCAGATTGGCGGTCGCCTGCTGTTTCTGAGCGGCATAATAGCTGCGATCCTGCTGCCAGGTCTGCAGCTCGGTGAGATACTTGTTAAATTCATCCTCACTCATTGCCTGCACTTTGTTAAAGATATAGCTGCGATCTTGATTGTACTGCTGCAGCTCACTTTCAAATTTTGAAAAATCAAGGCTCTCCTGGTTCTGCAGCGCCGCCAGATTCGAGCGCAGTTCACTGCCGTTCGCCTGCCAGCGGTTAAGGGCGCTGTCGGCAAGCTGAGGGATGATATCCGTCATTTCAGAGATATTCTGCTGATACATCTGCTGCCCTGCAGCCTGCGAATAACTGCTGCCGTAGCCGCCGGTCAGATTTGCCGCCTCGCCCATGGCGCTCTTCATGCCGAGCATGGCGTTGCGCTGATACTGATCCTTGAGACTGTGCCACATCGGGTCGGTGTTAAAATCGTATTTGAATTCGCCCCTCTGCTCAAGCTGAGAGAGGACGGCATCTATGCGGTCACCGTATTTGCTGGTGTATTCAGGCTTGGTTTTTTCCTGCTGCTCAAGCTCCTCATACATCTTAAGCAGTCTGTCGCTCTCCTGATATTTGCCGGGCTTTTCGGCATCAAGGGCTTTGAGACGGGCATCGTTCTCGGCAATGTCGTCGTTATACTGCTTTTTATTATAGTAGCTGTTTATAGCGGCGCCTATATTGGTGTTGCCGAGCAAGGGCGCAGCCTTTTTAATTGCTCCGGCAGCGGAATCCACCGCCGAGGCGATCCCGCCGCTTGCATTAGCTATGCTGTCCTTTATCTTAGGTATATATGAGCCGACGGGTTCGTCATTGCTCTTCCTTTTCTTTTCGGTAAATCCCTTGAAATTATTCACGATATCACTCCTTAATTCTTTTCAGGCAGGTCTCCTCTTTCTTCGAGGATTCTTTCTATTATTTTGATCAGCGACGCTATTAGTATTTTGGCAGCAGGATAAATAACTGCCGCGAACAACACGCCGAGGGACGCGGCAATTATGAGCAGTATGTTACTTGATTTTTTGTTAAACTCTTCTTTCTTGGCGTTAAAGATAGTCGGTGAGCGCCACCGACAGAGCATTGATTATCGCTTTGAAAATCGGATCGTTGAGCCATTCACGCGAATACGGGTGTGCATGATCCGCATAGCACAATCCGGCAGTACCCATATCGCCGGGCGTGATTATTATTTTAGGCACCGTAAGAGTCTCACCGTTTAACGGATAATCTTCTGTTTCTGTAGTGCTTTCCGTAAAAGCAAGATTCCCCCTCATTGGGTGCCCTTCTTTAAGCTCCATTTTCAAATAGTCGGCAACAAGCTTAGGAGTTGCATACAAATAGCCTGCCGCGTCCGATACCACCGCATGTTTAAGAGCAACCTCACCTTCGCCGTCAAGCACTTTTCCGTCACTTTGCAAGCAACCATGTGTATGATTGCCGAGCGCTGCTTTACCCTCCTCGCCGCCGAAACCGTTAACCGAAGTCTCGCCGAGCTTCAGCGCCTTGCCGATGAGCGTCTCACCCTCGATATTATCATCACACTTGATTTTCCAAGCACTACCGAGCACATTCTCCTCCGTCGCATAACCGCCGAATTTTGCTCCGTTCCCGCCATGGCGCAGGTGGAAAGCGGTTGACATAGTACGCAGCGAGCGCGTAACCGTATAGGCTCCTGCAGCGTCCTGCAGCTCAACGCTTATAAGATACGTCTGATACAGCCGCAAGCCGCCTCCGAGTTCCTCTGCAGTTTTGCTGATATCAATATCGACGTTCTCGGCGCCGCTTTCGGGCAGTGTCTGCGAGGTCAGCTCTATGACTGCATCTGTGCTCCCCGGGCGTGACAGCCTTACTATAACCGTACCCTTTAGCTTGTTTCCGAAATCCTTGACCGCTCCCGGCAGAAGCCTTGCTTTGAACCTCAGACCATATAATGCGTTTTTGTCGGCATTGCGCCCTATCTCTGCTCCCGTGGCATCCGTCCTATAGCAGAGTACCGCACTTTCGCCTTGCGCTGCCGCGAGCCTCGGCGGCTCGTATTCGGCGACCGTCACCCTCTGCGTTTCCGTCACAGTGTATCCGAGGCTTGTAGTCACCGTAGCTATGAGATCTATCGTGCCTGACACGGCGAGGATATCGCTCTCCTTACTGTATTCCGTCTGCCCTGCCACTCCCGCTACCGTGCCGCCTATGAGGCCGCCCGAAAACTTGACATTTTTGATGCTCTGGCCGTGTTTAAGCTCCGTTATGTTGACCTTTGGCGTCAGTTTGGAGTAACCCTTGACCGGCACCGTGCCGAACTCCGCCGAACTTGCCGCAGCCGTAAAAGTAAATTTCGGCATGAGATCGGCATAAAGATTGATATATGTGATGTATTCGACTGCTTTTGCGGAGCCTTTCCATCCGACCGCCTTGATATAACAGAGACGTCCCTTATCATACGGCCATGCAAAGCGGGCATAGTTGTCGTTCGGAGCGAATTTAACTCCGCTCTTTATGTTGTCCGCCGACAGCTCGCTCCTGATCTGTATTTCGTCGGCGTTACCGTTGTTGTCCGTTACGCCGTGTGCGCCGAAGAGCAGCTCATATTTGAGTGAGCGAAAAAGCGAGCCTCTGTCAACGCTGCCCGACACCGTGATCTCGCTGCCGATGCCGTAATTGACTCTGTCTGTTGCTATGTATCCCATGTCGTTATCAGTCTCCTTCCCAGTTAAATGCTATGCCGTCCGTGACTTCGATGCGATATCCGCCGAAATAGATATAGTCGACTATCTTCGCCTGCCTGATATACAGCTCCTTACCGCTGATATAAGCTATCTCGTAGCCGTTCTCAACAAAGCTGATTCTGTCCTTGACCAGCCGTAGTTTCAAGCCGCTGTCACCCTCGACCTCACCGATCTCAACACCGTATATGGCCTTGCCGCTTTCGTCCGTGTCGAGCTCACCAGTCTTGATATATCCCTGAGATGTGACCACATAGCCGCTTATATCCTCAACCTTCTGAAACAGGGTTATCTCACCAAGCACATTCTCGACGCGCTCTTTCATGTATTCAGCCGAGTATGTGCCGAACTGATTGCTTATCGCCTGTATCGAGCCCGTCAGACTCTCTCGGGTCTCGGCAAGATCGGTGTTAAGCTCCTCGGCCGTGAGGATTATCTTCTGTTTGAGCGCATCTATGCGCTTTTTCAAATCAGTCTGCGCCTTTTCCTTTGCCGCCGCCCCTACTTGCAGCTCGCTCCTGGTCTCAACGGTGAAATTGTCAACCTCAAGGTTGGAGAGTATAAAACGCAGCTGATCGTCAAGGTCATAGAGATATTTCTCTATTTTCTTCAGCCGTGTGGATTCATCGGCACCGGCAAAATTCGGCACATTGCAGTTAATTACCATTTCGATAGCTCCCCTTTTCGTAATACTTGGATATGGAGTATATCTTCGCTGCACCTTCGCCGGATATCCTTATCTTCATGTGGTCGACCTTTGGCGTGGTTATCGGTATCGTATAAGCTCCTTTCGGCTGATTTTCAATCGCGGCGACCTGCACCCACTGTCCGTCACTGTTGTACTGCAATGATATATAGACCTTTGTTTCGGCTTCGATTTTCAACCTTATCTGTATCTCGCTGTACCATTTGCCGTCAGGCTCGGCGATACCGATATCTCCGCTCTCGCCGTACCATTCAAACGCTTCTTCCTTTTTCCTGATCGGGATAGCGCCGTCATACTGCTCGCAGTCCATTACGCACAGCTTATTCTCGGCGTCGATATAATACAGATTACCCTTGTCTTCGGCAAAAAATTGTACTTCAAGGTTGTCCTCCCGGAACCACATATTCAGCGCCTCGTCGTATACGAACAAATGAGACCTGCCTTGCACGTCCTTCATGCTGATATAGTATCTATCTCCGCAGGCGCCGCCTACGCCGTCTTTATATCTCACCTTGCCGAATGGCGCATATATGCCGCTCGGAGTGCCGCCGGCATACTGGCACACGCCGCTCTTGCTGAGATAATAGAGCGTCTCGTTGGCTATGCAGGCACTCTTGCTGCTGTTTCTCAGGATTCCTCTGCAGGTGACGTTGGTGATCTGATAATTGCTCGGTTTACTACCATAAATTTTGTGGATTACATTTTCCTTAAAAAACAGCACGTAGCCGTTATGCACGGCAGCGCCGGTAAATCGGCCGTCAGAGCCTACCGACAGGGTATAACTGTCCTGCGTTGTCCCAATAAATTGATGCCAGTTTTTAGGGTCTCCCTGGGCACAGGCATATATCTCATTGATCTCTCCGTCCCATATGCAGCCCCACAGCCTATTCTCACTCTCAACGACATAGTCAAGCTCCGGCACGGTACGCTCGAATGTTATACCCGCTGAGCCGTCGGGGATAGTCAAGCTCCCCGATTTTTTTATAAGCTCCGTGATTATGATATAATCCTGACCTATGCCCCATATCGGGTAATACCCGTCTATATGGCTCACCGAGGCAGCATACTCTTCCTCTGTTCGTTCCGAGGCCGTCGCAAGCCCTCCGATCTGCACCACGTCATAAAGGCTGAGTCCGTTGTTAATGCCTGCCGCCTTGACTTTTATGTAGGTCGTTGCAACGCTCGACCACTCCTGCGTATAGCTGCTGTATACCTTGAGCACATCTTCGTCGCCGCTGCTGTCTATCCAAAAGTCCCCGTTCTCCGGGCCTTCAGGCTCCGATGCCGATTCCGTCGGGGTAATGGTATCGCCCGCAAGGTTGCAGAGCGTAAAATCCACGTGCTGTGTTTCAAACTTCCTCTCAAGCCACTCGAAATCTCCCGTGGCGGTGTTATAGCTCGCCTTGTCGGGAAAGATAATGATCTTTGCACCCATCGAAACAAGCTGGCGCTCCTTATCGAGCTGCTTGAGGTCATGTACGAATACACCGCCGTAATACAGCTTGCTGTCGTCAACCCACGCAAGCTGTTCTTTTGCAAGCAAGCCCTGCGGCTTTATAAGCTGCGCGTCGAGCTGTGCTCTCCTGCTGCGAGGACTCATAAGCGGCACGAAGTCGCCGGTGAGATTTTTCATGTCGAAAAATTCATAATCGCCGTTTACAAGATTATGATTGTACCCGTAAAAGCGGGTCTGAATATCTCTCGACTTGCTCATCTGCTCCCTCCGTCCAGCGGACTATAAGCAACATCACGCCGCTTGCCGTCGCCGAATACATCAATCGTCTCCATGACCGGCTTATGCTCTCTGATATATGAGCCTGCAAACGCTTGATACAGATTATTAAACAGCGTAAGACTGCTGCCGTATCTCTCATAGTCCTGATTGTATTTGTCAATTTGAGCGTGCAGATAAAGCACATACATCTCATCATACGGCGGAGAAACAAGCAGCTCGGTGTCGGGGTCTGTCGCCGCGCCGTATCCGTCAAACACAAGATTCTTGCCGGCTTCGCTCTTCCTTATAATGTTCTCGGCTATGAGCCGGTCAAGGTTGCTGAGCCATTCGATTTTTATGTCTTCATCGTAATTGTTGTTGGGCTTCGTCTTGTCGCACTGCGCTGTAGCCTCTCTTATCTTCATATCGTACCTCCTTAATAGAAAAAGCCCGGAGCGGCAATTACCGCCCCGGGCAAATGCCCTCGTCAGAATTTCATCGGGTCGTATCTGTGAGATTCGACATGCCTGGAAGCGGCACGCTTCTGCATCTGTGCCAGAAGCACCGCCTCGGCCACATCAGGCGGCACATCAACCGTCTTGCCTGTCTGCACGAGGCAATTGCGCTGGTCCGTGCTTACATACCTTTCGGTATCGTCCCTGCTGTTCTTCTCGATAAAGACCGATTCCTTCTGCTCTTCTTTTTTTGCTTTTGCTGCCATGGTCTGCCTCCTTAATTGGCGTCCGCCGCATTGGAGAAGCTCGAGCCGCTCTCATTGCGGATCATATATTCGTCGTGCAGGATCTCCGCGCCCTTGAAGCTCTTCCAGCCGATGGTGCAGCGCTGATTGAGCGGATCGTTGCCTGCGCCGAGAGGCTTGGCAATGATCTCCGTGCCCTTGCCGCCGAGATCGACAACGCCATATGTACCGCCGCCGCCCATATAAAGGGTGCTGAATACCGCGCAGTTATCCTTTCCGCCCTCGCCGGGGTATATCTTGGTTGCTGCACTGATCTCGGTTTCAATCTGACCCGTGAGCACAATGGTGCTTGCGGTGTTGCTGGCGATCTGGTATCTCTTACCGGTGCCTGCAGGGGTTATCCAGCGACCGACAAGCTCGGGATCGCTTGCCTTGAGAGTGTCACTGACGGTGATAGTCGTCACGCCGCCGGTGCTCGTAGACGCGCTTGCGTTGAGAGACTCAACATGGCTGCCGTCGCCGAGCGTGAACTTATCGCCCTTAAAGATCTTAGCCTCCGAGGATTCACAAAATCTTACGCCGCCGAGCTGGCCGATCTCGCCCTTGAGCATATTCTCGGGCTTGGCGTAGCTCATAACGCCCCTCCAGAGGTCGCCTGCCGCCATCATTATGTCGTAGGCTACATACGGGTGTATGATAGCGACATAGTTGCCGTCTGCCGTCTTCGGCGCGTTGTTAGCCTTGAGCTTGGCTGCGTTGCGAAAAACATCCTTGACCGTGTGCAGATGCTCCTCGGTAAGCTCCACTCTCTTGGTGGCTCTGGTACCGTCCTTAGCCGCGAAAGCTACGGAATAGCCCGAGTTGATGATCTCGCGCACAACAGTATCAAGAGTCAGAGCTGCCTGCTCTGCACAAGCCGCAGTCGCCTCCGAGATAACGGGGTCGATGGCTACGAGGCTGATTTTGTCGGTATACTCCTGGTAAGAGCCGTACTGCTCAACCTCGGCATAAATGGGATAAATGGTCATGTTCTCGCTCTTCGGGGTGACACCCTCCACTATGGGGGTAAGAGCCTTACCCATGGTCTTTCTGACCCTGAATTCTGCTCTGTCGCCGCGTCTTGCGGGAATAGGTGCCGGCATACCGAACTGCTCATGCACCAGGCGCGGGCCTGCCTTCCTCAGGAGTTTCTCATTGTAGTAGGTTTTCATTTCGACGGAAAGGCCGTTGAAATCTGCAAGCTGCGACGGGGTCATGTTCTGCCCCTCGGTCACACTGCTGTATGCCGTCACCGAGCCGGTCGCAGGGTCAACGATGCCCTCGGTGCCCTGGGCGAAAAGCTGCAGGGTGAACAGCGCAGCTATCATGTTTTTGATCTTCTTTCTCATACATTTCTCCTTCCTTTATTGCCGCAGGGTAATTACCTCTCCCGCTGCGGCTCGACGCTCAAGCTCATCCATCTGAGCGTCCGTAAGTCCTCTGATGTTAATAGGAGACGGTGCGGCGGTCTGGCCGCCCTTGGCAGCGCTCTCTCTCGGACGCTGTCCGTTGGCAACGATATCATTCTGTATCTGCCGAGCTGCCTCCTGCTTGGCTCTCTGTGCGGCCGTGCCCACGGCTCTGTCAAAGTTGAGGACTTTATATGCGGTCTCGACAGGGACGCCCGCATTGATCATCGTGCGGAAGCCCTCATCGCCCGCATATGCGGCCTGAAAGTCAAAGGATCTGTCGTATTTTTGCTGTACTTCTTCCGCCTGCCTGTGCAGGTCGGCAACGATAGTACGCATACGCTCCTGCTGCCGCTGCTCCTCAAGCTCCTGACGCGCCCTCTGGCCGTCCAGCAAAGCCTTGTACTGCTCAACGCTCACGCCCTGCTCATATGCTGCATCTGCATAATATGACTCGTCATCCTCGACCGCCTTGACCAGCGCAGCCGTGTCGTGCGGGTCAACGCCGTATTTAGCACCGAGCGCCTCACTGATGGGAGCAAGGCTCTTGAGCTGCTCCTCCATCTGTTTGGTCTCCTTAAAGCGCTTGTTGATGATCTTCTGTACTGCGTTGTCGTGCTGAGCCTTAAACTTACCCTTGATAAGCTCGTTATACTCCTCATCAAGTGACGGTTCCTGCGGCGCTGCCTCAGGCTCCGCTGTCTGCTGAGCGGCGACCTCAGCCTGCTGATTCTGTTCGCCCGCTGCCGGTGCTTGTCCCTCGCCCGCTGCGGCCGATCCCTCCGCAAAAAGCTGCAAGCTCCATTTGTTTCTTTGCATTAATCCATCGTTCCTTTCCGAAGTGTCAGTGATATAATTCACGCTTTTATCATATCAAACTTTTTTTGATTTCGTCACCCCCACAGCAGGGGCGTTGACACGAATATATTCGGTGTATTTTGACGCCATTATTTTGAACGCCTCGACAAGCGCCGCACAGAAGAAGCGGATATTCTCGCTGTTTGGAAGCGTGATTTTGCTGTATCCGCTGCACATCTTTTCGATTTTGCCGTCGCTCAGCATGGCGGCGTTGGCGCACATGAGCGTCAGCGCCGATACTCCGGCGCATACTATATCCTCTCCTTGCGGCGCATAATTGCTGTGGCCGCTGACCTCAACGATAAGCTCCTCGGCGTTCCGACTGATTGTGACAATTATCATCACTTTACCTCCGTCGACTTCGAACTGCTTTTCTTGGCCTTATCTATGGTGCTGTAACCGCTGTCCTCATGCATTTCTCCGAGCTGGTTCACGGCTCCGCCGCTTACCTCCTGCCCGGAGCCCATATACAGCTGATTACCAGCCTCGCCGAGCAGCCCGAGCTGAGCTATACGCTGCAGATATCCGTTGCCCGTGAGTCTGTCAATCTCGGAAGCAAGCTCATATAAGAGCGGCTGCATTTGCTGCACCATATCATAGAGCGTCTTGTTCTGCTTGAGCTTCTCTATGAGACGATCCTTGCCTTCCATTTCAAGCATCTCAAGGCAGGCTATGCTTTGATCGGCATTCTGCGGCAGGAAAAAGCCCATCGAATAAAAGTTGATCATATCCTGATTTTGCGCCGCGCGGGAAAACGGGTTTTGTTTATGCGCCTTTATCTTGATATCAAATATCGGCAGGCGGTCGCCCATCGGTGAGCCGGTCAGCGAATCCTTTTGAGGCTGCGGGGCTATTTGAGCGTTTGAAAAACGCACGAATTCGGGCTTGCCGTCCTTGCCCACTATCCTGAAGCAGCGCTCGGCATTGTAAAACTGTCGGATAAGCTCTATAACAAGAGCTGTTATCTCCTCGACAGCGTCATAGCTGCCGCTTATCATGTCTCTGCTTGTCTTATTGCCCGCCTCCTGCAGCGCCGCTATTGCCGCGCCCGAGGTCACGCCGCTGCTCGTTGCGCCGTTAGAAAAGTCTCTGTTTGAGCCCGTCTCCTTTAGCTCGTCGATCTTGCGGTCAATCGTCGTTATGACTGTACCGCTGAGCGGTGTACTTGTTATCTCACGCGCCGACGCCTCGCTTAACTGACCGCCCGTTACATGGACTATAGGGTTAGTCCAATCGGCAAATTCCTGCGTGTTGAATTTGGCATCATTGCTGACTGCCCAGCGCCTTGTAGCGCTCTGCTTGGCATTAACAAGAATAGCGTTGTTAAGTACGTCTATCTGCTCCTGAGCGTCCTTGAGCTGGTCTATCCATCCGGCACCGCACGGCGAATCCTCCATCGGGAACAGCACGTCAAAAACGAACGGATACTTACCGTGATCATAAAGTCCCGTCACGGCTTTGGACTGCTCAACGATATTTCCGTTTCCGTCCGACTGTATCTGTGTCTCGTTCTCGGTGGCATAAAGTACGGTGTCACCGACGAACTTACAATAGTGCAGCACGGGTTTGCCGTTTTGTAGCCGCTTATAATACCATTCGTACACCGTCGTCTTTTTGCTATTATCAATGGTGTCCTCAGTGCGCTGCTCCTCCATGTCGATTATTGCCGGTGCTGGATCAACGTCAGGGTACTGCTGTTTGAGCTGATCTATATCGACTTTCGAGGTCACGAAGAGATTGGCACTGTCCTGTATGTTCTCGATGCCCGGCTCCCAAAAGACATTAAGAATGTTGACCTTTCTGATCGAGATATCGCCGAGGCCGTTGAGCTTGGTACCGTCCCATACCACACCGTAGACCGCTGTGCCGAAGTTGATTTTGTTCCAGCAGTTTTTACTATAGGTACGCTTGAAATGATTATTTTCAAACACGCACGGTATGATGCTCGTGAGCATCGTGGCCGCATACTCATCGTCGGCCTCACGTGCGAACACCGACGGCTCGGGATAATTATCCATATAATCAGCGTGCTTGTTGTTGAGAGCGTTAAACATCCAGCGGGAACGATATGTTCGCTCCACGCCCTTCTGTGCGGGTGCTGGCGCTATGCGGTTGTTGTACCAGTCGTTATTTTCAGTTATCCGCAGATCATGAAATTTCTTGCCGTCTTTATATTGGCGGAACAGGCACATTGCCTCCTGAAGCTGCTCCTTGCCGATTTTCGGCGGCATTGAGGCGGCCTGCTCGTTCATATCGGCTATCTCGCTTTCCTGCTCCGTCTGCTGCGCCTGCGCCATCACCGCATCAACGGCCTGCATTCTGCCGTCAGCCTGCTCAGCGTTGACTGGATTTTGTGCCGCATCCATAACTTCGGCGACCTTGGCAAAGCGCTCTTCCTGCTTGTCTTTGTTGTTATTCAAAATTAAAACCTCCCATATCGTTTGTTCATACTCTCGGCTATAAGATTCAATGGGTCATTATATGGCAGCTCCACTGCCTTCTGCGCTCGCTGCGGCTTCAGCGGGCGTGACATACAAAAGTATCTAAAGCTGTCGGCAAAATGATCCTCCAGCTTGGTATCAAGATCCTCTATCTTTATCTCGCTATACATCTGCATGGGCAGCGTACGTATAGCGTGCTTGCAGGTGTTAAAAAAATAGACCATCGGCTTCTGTTCCTCGTCAAAAGCCAGCCGATAGTGGCACTGCATCCACCCGTTGAGCCTGCTGTTATCCGCCTTTTCAAAATGAATCCTGTATTTTTCGGCGACCTCTGCTATGCTCTCGCCCGTCTCGGCGTCCCATATGGCAGGGTCAGCTACGCCCTGTATGTTCTTACCGGCGAGCCAGCGGTGCGACCGCTCTATGTTGCTTATCTCTTTAAAGACGTCATACGGCTGCATTTTAAGTCCCTCGTTCGGCGTTCCCGTGCAGCCGTAATACTGTAGGATGAGATAAGCCCGGCCGTCATAGTCTACAGCCCACCAGTCGCAGGAAAAGGGCTTGGAGAAGCCCCAGTCAAAGCTGCGATAGATGTTCCATCCGTGCGGCACCTCAAAGGGCTCGATCACATGAGTGCCGCGGCGGTCTTTATAATGCTCCGGCACGTCGCGAAACTCCTCAAAGAATTGACCCTCAAACACATCCCACTCACCGTACAGCCACGCCTTTTTCTTCTTTGGCGGCAGCGCCTCAAGCGTCTTTATATAATCGGGGTTTTTCTGCAGCAGCGCATAATTATCCGTGACGCGACTCTGGATGAATACATAATCATTAGGATCCTCGTCAGGCTTGTATATGCGGTCTATAAAAATGCGCTTTATATATGCGTGCCCCTGCCCGCCGGGGTTGCAGGTGTAATAGATCCGTTTGGGATAATCGTTGACCTCACGGTTGGTCGCTGCGATCATCGTCATTTGATCCTCACTTAGCAGCGTCGCTTCGTCGAAAAAGATAATATCCCATTGAGTACCCTGAAAGCGATCTACATCCTTGTCATTAGCGCAGTATCTGCAGGTTATCGTCGAGCCGTTGGCAAAAGTAAAACGCTTCTCTTTATCGTTATACTTTGCCGCACCGCCGAGCAGCTTTCTCAGCGGTATGATATGATTCTCGATAAGCTCCGGGTATGTCTTTCTTATAATAAGGCAGCGTATGCCGGGATACGTCAGGCACAGCAGCGACGCCTTGACCTGCACGCTCCAGCTCTTCCCGCCCGCCCTTGCGCCGCCGAAGCCGATGTGCCGAGCTGTCGCATTAAGAAAAAGCTCTTGTTTAGGATTAGGCTTACCAAATTTAAGCTCCATTTATCTGCCCCACTTCGGGTCAATACCCGCATCAAATCTGACGACTATCTCCTTTTCGAGATCTTCGCCGGGCGAAGCCGCCACGATGACGTCCTTAATGTCACGCAGCGTTGCGGAGATGCGTTTGAGATCGCTTGTTTTGATGATCGACTGCTCTATATAATACTTTCCGGACGATTCCACCACTACGGCCTTCTGACCGTCAATTGTTTCGTTCCTGGTCACGACTCTTCTAACCGACCTCAGATGCTGGTCAAGCTCATCAATAGCCTGACCGAGCTTGTCGAGCAGGTCCGAGGCCATGTCTCCGCAGCGGCTCAGATTATTCACGTTCTTCTCGGCCTCACGGGTCGCTGCTTTCTCCAGCGTTTTTGTTTCAACCCTTTTTCGGTGTTTTTTCCGCTTTTCCTGCCACTTTTCGGCGGCCGCCCTTTTGGTAAGCGCGCTCATCGAGCAGCCGTATTTATCACAAAGCTGCTTGTAAGTGATTTTTTTAGTAACATATTCTGAGCGGATTCTCGTCCACTCAAAGTCTTTATTCTGCTCCTTCTTTTCAGCGTTCATTTTTTGTACCCCCGATTTTCAATATAATTCTATCGGGTTTTCGGCTTTTTCGTCACCCCCGAAAAAAACACATAAAAATTTATAATTTTTTTGAAAAAAGGCTTGACAAACTACGCAATGCGTAGTATAATAGTAATCGTAGTGAGGAGCTAAAAGCTCCAAAGAAAAGGAGTTAAAGACAATGACAAAAATCAACGAGATCAAGAAAATTGGCCCGCTCTCAAAGGAAGAAATAGTATATGAAATCTACCAGCTTGGAAATGCGACCTACCGCTATTGGAGGATCGCGGGCGGCAAAACGTTCAGGAGCGAAAAGAGCTATGACAATGAGAAAGACTGCATAGATTACATCATGAGCAGGCCGGAGATATAAAGATTATTCGCAGAGTGACGCCCCGAAAGGGGCGGTAATGCGGGCGAGGCTTTGCCTCGGCGGTCACAACCCCGCAATCAATAAGAGGAGGATACAAATGGCAAAGGCATCAGTAAAACTCACTTGTAAAGAGTGTGGCTGCACCTTTACGTCGACTAAGCAGTGCTATAACAGAGCAGACGCCGATGAGTATGAGGAGTGGGCGGCGCAAAATATCACCACATGCCCTGCGTGCTATAAGGCAGCGCGGCAGGCAGCCGAGGAGGAGAGAGTGATGGCAGAGGCCGAAAAGCTGTCTCTTCCCGAGCTTACCGGCTCGGACAAACAGATAAAGTGGGCTATCTCGATACGCTCCGATATGCTGCGTAAATACAGCCTGTCGGACGGCTTTGCGGAGGGCAAAACCGTTGACGATCTCAAAGTCGTCATAGACGACGCTGTTGCCGGTAAAATCGAGGCGACAGAGAGCGATATCACATGGATGAGGACAGCACTTGCACTGCTCACAGAGACCAGCGCAAAGTGGTTTATAGAGCACAGATATGAGTAAGATAATAGATAGAGACGCAATCATTAGCAGCTACCGAGAGACGGGATCAATAAGGCAGACAGCCCGGCAGTGCAACGCACATATTGATACTGTAAGGCGCTGCCTTATAACCGCAGGGTTATACACCAATGAGCGAGTTGAGAGAGTTACGGCCTTGCGTGAGCAGGGCTTAACTACCTCGCAAATCGCGGCAGAGCTCGGATGCTCTGAGCTCACAGTTGTCAACAACTCACCATATCCTCCGGAGATTAAAAACGCGCCTAACCGTTACTGCCTCAATTGCGGCAAGCCGTTTTACTCGCTCAAAGGTCAGGCGCTGTATTGCTCCGACTGCTCGAGTGACGCCAGGGCTAAGACGACAGTCCGAGAGCGTGTATGTGCTGACTGTGGCGCCAAGTTTATGGGCTGGCCACGATCAAAAAGGTGCCCTGACTGTCAAGCGGAGGCAAAACTCAAATATGATAGAGAGCACAAGCAAAAGGGATCGGCACGCAAGCTCGGCAGCGTAGACATCTGCGCCTGCTGCGGCAAGGAGTACACCGTTGAGGGCGGCTCGCAAAAATACTGCAAGGCGTGCGCCGCCGAAGCTACACGGCAAAACATCCTCGCACACAAAAAAGAGTATAATGCAAAAAATCAAAAAAGGCTCAAAGGTATTGCCAAGGCAAAACAGGAGATCATCAAAGAGCCCCCCGATAAAGCAGATAAGGAGTGAGACAAATCATGGCAGATATAAGTATAATAGAGGTCATCGACCGATACCCCGGCACGCAAAAAGAGTTTGCGGAGGAATTTAACATCCCCCTCCGCACTGTCAATGACTGGCACCGAGGGGCCCGAAAGTGCCCCAGCTATGTTGTTGAGCTACTTGCACAACGAGTCCAGCAAAAAGACAAACCTTGACAAGGGCTCAGGACTATGCTATTATATAGCCGAGCGGTAGCGCTCATGTCGTTGCTTTGCAACGTGGATTTAAATAAGCAAAACAGCAAGGCCCGTACCTTTTTAGGTTCGGGCTTTGCTGTTTTTTATGCCAAATTTGCCGTTTACTCTAAATAAACAGCTTTTCAAGTTAAGCTCTGCTCTTGTCGCTTAGCTTTTTTCCTCCCCTTTTCGCTTACCTTGATCATGGTATACTTTTGGTACGGGTAGCCGAAGGCATCAACATCAACTATGATTTTATCAGTGGGGATATAGTAGCCGCCCATGGGTGCAGGGACTCTGCGCCAGCTGTCGGCGGGCACTATCTCTTTCTTTATTTCGGGCTTTTTGAGATTTCGCGAAGAATTCCAACGCTTGGCGCTGACGACTGAGCCTCGGAAGGTCTTGCCGGTCTCCTTAACGAGATATTCAGCCAGCTTTGACAGCTCGTCCGAGTAAATAGCACGAAAGTGTACCCCGCCATGCTTCCAAAGCGAGGATAAAATTCGAGAGTCTATATACGGCAGCACGATATGATGGTGAATTCTCTTGTTCTCATACTCGGTGACTTCCACATATTTAAGCTCCGAGCCGTGTTCTCTGTATGCAGCACGCAGCTTTCGGAGAAACTTCCGCATATTTTCCTTTGCTTGCTCCGGCTCAGGCTTGCTGCTTTCAGCATATGTAAGAGTTACATGATAATCACCGGCGCCGAAGTTCGCATTGAGCAGCCATGTCAGCTTTTCAACGGCGTTTCTCTCGTTGATCTCCTTCTGCTTTTCAGAGCTGACCTCCTGTCGTTCGGCTCTGATCCCGTTATTCTTCTTGCCGTACCTGGCAGAATAGTATTTTTTTATTTCTATCATATTGCCTGCGTGAACTGTGCGCTTTATGTACGGCATATTTTTCTCCTTTGTGCGTCCTTAAGTTAATAGCTTTACCGAGCCGGAGCAGCGCCCGAACGGACGCTTATTCGCCGGCTTGCTATTTACTTCTCAAACTGCTGCATATTAATGTTATAAAACCAAGGAACATATGGAAATAAATTAAAAGAAGATCTTGTACTTCTCTTGAATTGCCCTGCGTTTCTCTTCGGGCAAGCTCCTGAGCCTCGCCTGCGTCTGCTCCGCTTCCTGCTTTACCTGCTCGGTCGATTTATAAAACGGGCAAGCCCTGCCCATGCACACACCGGTTGTGATTACGGCGCACTTCCAAACGCCGCCGCGCTCGATCCTTGCAAAGCACTTATCGGTATCAGCCATTTCTGCACTCCTCCTTATCGTTCTTTCGCCTAATACGGCAACCACTTTCGACCTTTCTGCAATGCTTTTCTTTGTATTCAAGCATCATTTTCTTGCTCAGGAATGAGCAGGAATAGCGGTTCAGACAAAAGATCTCTAAGCCCTTAGTAAATCTGTAGTAAGGGCATTTGATCTTCCAATCGTCATACTGACCGTTCCTGCTCATTCTCTTCTCCGTTATAGATTTTTGATTTCCGCGAGGATCTTCTCTGCCGTTTCAAGACAAAGACCGCACATATCTTCGAGTGACTCTCCTCCGGCTATGATTGCCGTGCCGTAGACATTGTCTTCGGCCGACGGCAACACCGCAAAATACGTCGCTCGATCATTAACCTCAAGCGTTTTCTTCTTAACTGCACCCGTAGACAGCACAATTGCGCTCACATTAAAGCTGTCGCAGGCGTCGGCCTTGACCACCATACCGATCTTGCTGTTGACCAATTCAAACGCCTTTTCTTTGCTGCTGAATCCCTTTAAGTACGGTTCCTTGTGAGTGGGGATAACAATAAAATATCTCTTTGACACGACTTACACCTCTCTGCTGTCGGCTACCGCCTTTTTTGACACCGTCTTTTTGCGCTCAATCGCAATACCGCCCTTGGAGTTGATTGACATTTTTGCTGTCCCCACTCGGGGTATAACCATCGTCAAGCTCTTGAGAAGCCCATCCGCGATAAGATCCACAGTTTTAAACATCATTTTGAGTACCCCGTCGTCAGGCTCATTGCCCATTGCATCGTCGGAAAAGATCTCCCTGACCTTGCTTTTGGCTTCAGCCTTCTGCTGTTCCTTCTTCCTGTGTTCTCTCGCTCCGGCGCAGTCGCAGTTATAAGTCGCTTTTGCGTCTGCTTCTTCCAGGTCAGTACCAAGCGCCCCGCTTATCGCCTGGCCGCAGTAGGCGCAGAAACCCTGCTTAAGTTCTACGTTACTCATTACCTTCAACCCTTTCTTTTATTTTTGGCCGTCTGTCCCCGCTCCCACGCTCTCATGCAAGTGTAGGAGCAGACGGGTTTTCTCATGCTGGGAGACCCGATAGCATATATGTGTTGCGGCGCGGGTCTAAAGGTCTCACCGCATATCGGGCAGCGCGTCGGCTTGCCCTTTTGACTGTCTACTATGTATTCAACCATCACTTTGCTCCTTATCCGTTTCGGCTGTCCCGCTAAGTGCCTCAACCGCCGCTTTCAGCACGGCGCAGCCGTGGACGCTGCATCCGTGCTCGTGCCCGCAACCGAAGCAAGCGAGCGAGATATGTATTGCCCTGTCAAGCTCCTGCTGATTATTCTTGGATTTGATATTCGGCATTTCATCTGTGTCACTCCAATCTAACGCTTGACCGCAATTGTCGCAATATTTAGGCATCGGAAGTTCATAAACAAAAATATCATCATCCGAAACACCCAAGTCGCCTCGGCAGCAAGGGCATATGTAATAGCGCTCTTCGCTTATCGGCTTCTCCGGTATCTGCTTTTTGAGGGCTTTAATAGCCATATCATACGCTATTGTAACTTCGCATTTGTCACAATCACCACAATCAAATCCAAAAGCCTCACAACGCTCCAAGCTCTTTTCTTGTAATGTTTCAATTGCTTCTTCTTCCGTCATTATTTAACCTCCCGTCGTCCATTCGAGCACCGCACATATCACAAAATGGCGGTCGGAAATCGTCCCATGTGTGTTCTTCTCCACATTCTGAACAAGTTACAAAACCATCTTTGTCGGTAATCCACTCGCCGTGTTTGACCTCTGCCACATCGGCGGTCGGCGCATTTAATATAGGACAGTTTGATTTGTCGCAATATTCGTTATTGCAATGACAAAAATTTTTGCAAAAATTTTCAATATCAATGTATCTGCTCATTCGCCTACCTCCTCGACATAGCGCCAGCTCTGAGGCGGACGGGCAAGGGGTTCCCCACATCTGTTCGTTTGCCCCGCGCGGGAGCAATGACTTCTGTATGTGCAACCGTTTTCGGTCACATATGGGCACTTGCCCGCTTTCCAAAAGTTTTCAAACTCTCTCGGCTCGTCATAGATAACGAGGTCGGAAATGTGCCAGCCGTATAGCGTCTTACCACTTGCGTACCTGTATAAATCCTCTTGCAATAAGCAAGTCCTGTTTAGGTCATCGTCGGAAATGTCATAGGCAGGCGAGTTATAATCATCACGATTAAATTGCAATATCTCGTCACACACAAACTCGCCTATTACCTTTTGACGCTTACCGTACATATCACAGACCGAGCCTTTTTCTATTTTAATAAAAACAGGCTTGCCGTGATATATCTCTCCGTAATTTTCATCTCCGTCTCTTATGATATCAATCAATCTTTGGTCGGCTTTAGTGCAGTAAATATAGCACTTAAACGGCGCTTCGAGCTTTGGACGGGTTTTGCGCACCTCAATGGTTTTTTGACCTCGTGCTATCATCTCACACCACTTCGGCTTTATGCTTAACATTACAGATTTCATGTTTTATCTCCTTGGAATATATTTTCAAAGTATTTCTCGCCCATTTTGTTATAATCTATCTTACCGCCTTTTTCTCTCAGCATACTATTCAAAGCTCTCACACACGGTCTGCCCTTATCATTTTCTGTGCAATAATCGCATATCAAACCGTAACCGCATTTTCCTAACGGTGTTGTTCCGTCCTGTGCTTCTCTATTACTCCATTTCTGAAAAGCATTTTCCCATTTTCGCTTTAACTTCTTTTCTGCTGACGGTTCAATTTTGAAAAAATAAAGTTGACCTTTCATTTTTTAAGCCCTACACTACCAAAAAGCTCATGCGTGCCATCTCTGAGGGCAATCTCCTCGTCGCTTATCTGATAGCCGAGCTCGGCAAGGAAATCATACCAGCTATCGAGCTCCGGGTTGGGGTTATAAGCAGGCATCTGTACTCCCCACCTGTAAATGGCATATCCCTCGCAATCGCTGTCGCCTGCGAGATACTGTATCGCCTTTAAAGCGGCGGCAAAGCTCGGCTTGACATTTTTGAGCAGCGAGCAGTCCATGTGATAATAGCTGTTTGCGTCCGCAACGGTAAGCTCAACGAGCTTCAGCAGCATCATGTCGTGCTGCTCTTTTTTTATCTCAAAATTCTCAACAAAATTCTTGCGGCACTCAAATGCCTCCTTGGTGAGCTTCCGGAGCTCATCCCGCCGCCTGTCCGCCTCGACCACCTGCGGGTCTTTTTGTGGCTTTTTCTTTTTGACAATTTTGCCGAGATAAACCCAATCGCCCGATATCTCAAACGTGTATTTTTCGGTGGGTTCGGGGCAGACCAGATCGCCTTTTTTCCATTTTAATATATTGACGCTCTTGACCTCTTCTCGGGTGCTGTTCCATCGCATTCCCTCCTCTCGCTCGGCATAGGCGAGCTCCTCAAGGATTCCTGGTAAGACGCTGTCTATCTCCTGCTTTCTTTTTGCTCTGCTTAACGCCCACTCAAAATTATTCGTGCCGACATTTTTAAGCAGGCTCGTGCGGGCTTTGGGGTCGGTTATTTCTGATATTGCAACATACTGCTCGAGTGTGCCGCCCCTGCCCATAGCTTCCTTGAGATCATCTGCGGGCAGGGTAGCGATTTTGAGGCGTTTTTTGACGGTTGCGACGGTGAACCGCTCTTGTCGGCTATCTCCTTCTCGCTCATGCCAAGATCAAACATAAGCTGGAAGCCCTGCGCCTGCTCATATGTTGTGAGGTCACTGCGCTGCATGTTTTCGAGCAACATCGTTGAGAGCTGCGTCCTCTCGTCCATGTCGACCACGGCGCAAGGCAGCTCTGTAAGGCCTGCGAGCTTTGCCGCCTCCATGCGGCGGTGCCCGATTATAACGGTATAGCCGCCCTCGGGGCGAGGTGTGACGGTGAGATTTTGAAAAATCCCGTTGACCTTTATGCTCTCGGTAAGCTCCGAGAGGTCGCCGAGATCCTTGCGGGGGTTGTCCTTGTGCGGATGGAGATCCGCGATGCTTATCATTTGTATCATTTGATTTATCCTCCTTTATCGTATTGAAATTAATATTCTATTTCTCCCCCGGGACTTTCGGCAACGGCATCCAATATGTAATTATCGGATCCTCCCATTTTTCATAGCCGTCAACTATCCAGCCGAACGACGGGAAATACTCGGCGATAACGACCGCGTCCATAAAAGTGATGTTGCTAAATCTGCCTGACGCTACCGCAAGAACACACTCTCCGTTCTCCGGCAGCCTCTCTTTTGCGTTGATCCATTCTTGCATTTTTTGATCTCCTTTCCACCGCCCCGAGCTGTATGTCTGATAATCATTTGGGCTTTTATTAAATTGTGACAGCTCGGCACGGTGATATATTAAGCACGTTTTTTATATTCCAGCTTTCCGTGCAAACTTTGCTGTTCAAAAGCCGAGAGGTCATAGCTCGGCGCTTCCTTGCTTTGCCCTGAGGTGTGCTCGTTAGGCTCGTCCTCAAATCGCCTGCCGTTAAGCCATGTGGCGGGGTAAGGGATTCTCTCGCTGTCGCGCCATTGAGCGCATTTCTTCCATTCCTCAAGGCTACGCATGATTTTTTCAAAAAGTTCGGCGCCAGGATTGAGCTTCTTGAATGCTTTAACGGCATCCTGCTTGCCGACGTGGCGGGGATATGCTTTATAAAACTCGTCAAACTTCTCCGCGCAAGGCGCTTTCTGCTGTGTCATGGACTTAACCTGCGATAGCGGCAGAACTCCGTGCAGCCTGTGTTCGGCAGTGCGCTGATATACTTCAGAGTCCATCCCGACAAGATGAGAGATCACGCCCATCGCCTTAAGCAAGAGCTGCTTGGTGTCGGCACCGGGAGCTATGGATTCTATCAACTCATTGATCTCCTCCCTTGCTGCCGTGGCCGAATCTTGCAGTCTCTGATACTCAGCGACCGCCTTACCGTGAGTGAGATCCACCTGCTCATAATAGCGGCGCACATACAGCTTCGCCGCAGTGGCTTTTTGCGGCTGTATCTTACGCTCCTGCAGCTCAATATAAATCCCTTTAAGTGCATAATAAGTAATGACATCCTCACCGCATAAGAGCTGCGGAGCAGGTCTCTTTTTAATGGCTGCTTTATAAAGATCGTCAAAGCTCGTCATAGGTTTGTCCTCCTAAGTCTTTGAAATTCCGATAGAGTGCAGATAAGCTCTGCGCTCTATCGCAAACTCAAAGCGATTGTGCGGCGAGGTTTCCCCCGCCGCCGTGCGCTTTTACTTTGTGGTTTCGCAATTGCTATCGCAGGCAGTGAGTTCGGCAAGCTTTTTGCGGAGCTGCTTATTCTGCTCTTCGAGAGAAACGCAGAGATCTGACAGCCTTGCGTTGCCGTAGTTCTTATGTACGATCGTCTCACCGAGCGCCTGGATCACCGCCGCGAACACCTCGTTCTCCATCGTCACGTTACTTTCCATTGCTGTATTCTCCTTTCTTTTATTTGAAGCCTTTTGGCATTCATACGTTGTTGCGCCAGTCTCTGATGATATGCGGTTGAATAGGCTTGTCCGCACCGTATATATCATCGTCGCTGTCAAGCCAATCTCGGAAGGCTGGAATACGCTTATATGCCCACCTCAACAGCCGCCGCGCCGTCCTTCGTTCCCATACCATGATCTTCTGCTCGTTAATGAGCAGCACTACTGCTATGACTATAAGCAGCGCGTATTTCGCCGACCACATCAGTATTTCTCTCAAATCACTTCATCCTTTCAAATTCGTCGGGGTGCTGCGTGTAATAGGCGCTCATTGCAGTACTGAGCCTACTGCGCATATGCTCCTTGACAGTCTCAACTTCCTCATGCGACAAGTCGTCCCATGGTCTCACACTGCCGTCTCCCATCTCAACGGACAGGATTATCGTTATCTCCTTGCGCTTTGCCATTGCGAGCCCCCCTCCTCTCACTGATATTCCGTCTCGCTTGTCTGTTATTCGTAAAGGCTGTCGGTTGTCACGTTAAAGACCCTCGCTATGTTTCTCAGGGTTATCACAGAGGGAAACCTCGTGCCGGCTTCTATCTTACTGATTGCGTTCTGTCCGACGCCGACCGCCCTTGCAAGCTCGTCCTGCGACATTCCCGCCGCATCACGCAATTTCTTAATGTTTTCACCGATGCTCATTTTTTTACCTCATTTCTTGCTTTTTTATTTACACTGTGGTATCATGGTCTTGAGTTATGACCTCGGTACTATAATATCTCAACTACTTGAGAAAGTCAAGACTAATATCTCGATTTTCTCAAGTTTGTGCAAATTAAACAATTCAACAAATCTCAACTTGTTGATATTTTAGGTGACTATTATGTTTTGGGATAATTTCATAAGACTTTGTCAAAAAAGCAACACTTCTCCAAACGGAGTGGCAAAAAAGCTCGCAATTTCGAGCGGTTCTATAACTTCTTGGAAACAAGGCAGAGTGCCGCACTATAACACCCTATTAAAGATTGCAGATTATTTCGGCGTTTCCGTCGACTATCTTCTTGCCGATGAAAACAAAAAAAGCCCCGACAGCCCGCTTATCAGCGAGTTATCGGAGCGTGATCGTGATGCAGCTCGTCTCTACCGTGCTTTAATTTCTGCCGGATATGTCCGTGAGGGCGAAACCCTCACCACCGAGCAGGTCGGAACCCTCAAGGCGGTTATCACCCTCCTTGATTCTTCCTTCGGCAACAGCGAAAAATAATTCCTTTGTTTCTTTTGGGTGCTTCATACCGTTAATGTAATCAATAATCTCGTATATCTCTTTTGGAACTTCCATCTTCAACCCCTGCCTCTATGTATTTACTCCTCTTTCTTTCCGAACATTTGTTCAGCAAATAAATAATATCATTGAAAAACTGATTTGTCAATAGTTTTTTATTGCATTTCATTTTTTTATATTCTCTCGAATGCAGCTGTTACAAATTAATTTTAATTTATTCTTATGAGAAAGCGAGCTGATATTGTGTATACAAATGCAATATTTTTTTCTCTTTTAAGTCTCTTTCTGTTTTCGTTGTTTGAGTTAAATTATGTAACAATACCCCGAATTACCTATTTAAAAGAAAGTGAATGGACTCCACCCTCTTATGATTATCTTGAGCTCGTTTATAGAAAGCACGGTGAACATTGCTCTGCCGAATACAAACAATTGTATGACGATCTGAGACATCAGGTGGCTGAAGCTGAGAACGTAAAATTCCACACCAAAAGCCCCGGCATTCCGATGAACTCTGATTTTGAAATCTATTTGCCCTTCCTTTTTACTTATGTCTTAATATTTTTATGGTGGTTAAGTGATAGGCGATCTTTCCCTTGGTGGGGCATGGCATTGGTCGTTGTCGCAAACCTTGTCGTCGGTTTTGGTTCTCGCTATATCGTTAATTTATTCTCGCAAGTCTTTCAGGACAACAGCAGACTTTACAAATATTACTCTTACTCGGAGTACGACCGGTTTTTTGTAGATGAACTCAAGGTCAAGCCGTTCGATTTTAACGATTTTGATAATTTTGAGGATTACATTGTTGCCGAGCATGACCGCAGCTATAATTTGCTGTATGCAAGGGTACAGCAATATCAAAAACTCAAGGAATATTACGACAATCGTCTCTACACAAAGAATACATATATTTTCTGCTTGCTGGCGATTGCACCGTTAAGCTTAAGATAGCACAACTTAAACAAATTTAAAAGGAGTGTATTAAAAATGAAAAAACTCAGCCTTATCCTCGCAATCATTATGCTCATCACCTCTCTCGTCTCCGTCAATGGATACGCCGCAGATGAGAGCAGCACTTTTCAGAGCGACAGACGAACAGAAGATTTTCTCCGCACTTTTGTCGACTCAAACAACACTACGATAACCATCAGCTCCGAAAATTCCAAATGGATGAAGAAGTCACTTATTAAATCTCCAATAATCATCGAATACAAGGACAGACAGGTCTCTGTACATTATAACTACCGTTTTGGCGGCCTTAAAGCGCACTCAATTCATATAGGCAAAGAAATGACCATGTATTCGCCGTCATTCCCTTATTTTTATGTTAAACAAAATGACATCGGCGCAATCAATTCCGGCCTCCTGAGGTTTTTGGTTTTCCAAAATGCCGTACTTGTGAGTAGCTATTTAGGCAGTCACAACGAAACACTTGACGGTCAGGAGTACCACGTCGAAGAATATCGAATAACGGACAAAGATGAAGAAATTGCTAAATACTATTTTATCGGCGACGAAATGGTTAAAATGGCATTCGGCTTTCCCGACTCTCCATCAACATTCGAAACCTACGATGTGGAAGTAACTTATAATAATGTCGATGATGCCTGCTTTGTAGTGCCTTCAACCGCCGTTATTAATATTTCATGGCTTTCATTCCTATTTATAAAATATAGAAGGTGACCCAATGAAAACCGCAGCGGCATATATTCGCGTTTCTACCGACGACCAGGTCGAATACTCCCCTGATTCTCAGATAAAACTGATCCGTGATTACGCCAAACGTAACGATTATATTCTCCCCGATGAGTTCATCTTTCGCGACGACGGAATTTCCGGCAAGTCGGCAAAGCACCGTCTCGAATTCACTAAGATGATCGCCCTCGCCAAATCGCCGGAACATCCCTTTGATGCTATCCTCGTGTGGAAATTTTCGCGTTTCGCCCGCAACCAGGAAGAGAGCATAGTGTTTAAGAATATCCTCCGCAAGATCGGGGTCGAGGTGCGCTCTGTCTCGGAGCCGATAAGTGAGGATCCCTTCGGCTCGCTTGTCGAACGTATCATCGAATGGACTGACGAATACTACATCATAAACCTTTCGGGTGAAGTTAAGCGAGGAATGCTCGAGAAAATATCAAGAGGGCAGCCTGTCGTGCCGCCCCCTGTTGGGTATAAGATGGAGAATGGGCAATATATTCCCGACGAGAACGCACACTTTATCAAAGAGATTTTTGAAGCCTATGCCGCAGGCGAAGGCGCCCGGCATATCGCCCAGCGCCTCGCCGCACAAGGCTGCCTCACCAAGCGCGGAAACCCTATCGATAATCGTTTTGTCGATTATGTCCTGCACAACCCTGTTTATATCGGGAAACTGCGCTGGTCTGTCAACAGCCATGCAGCTTCGTCAAGACATTACGACAGCGCCGACATAATCGTATTCGACGGCACGCATGAGCCGCTGATAAGCTCTGAGCTTTGGGATTCCGTACAGAAACGCCTGCATGAGGTCAAAACATTGTACCCGAAGTACCAGAGACGTGAACAACCGGTTTCATTCATGCTCAAGGGGCTTGTGCGTTGTTCTTCCTGCGGCTCGACTCTCTGCTACTGCCGCACCTCTGAACCGTCATTGCAGTGCCACAGCTATGCCCGAGGCTCCTGCCGCCAGTCGCACTCCATCAATATTGCTACCGCAAACGAGGCGGTTATAAAAGGCTTGCAGCTTGCTGTAGATAAGCTCGACTTTGCAATTGCTCCGGCCAAGCCTCACTATAGCGCCGATGCGCCAGGCACTAATAAACTCCTCGCTGCCGAATATAAAAAAATGGAGCGCATCAAGGCCGCTTATGCAAACGGCACAGACACACTCGAGGAATATGCAGCGAACAAGAAAAAGATAAGCGCTGAGATTGCAAGGCTTGAAGCTGAGCTTCAGCAGGAATCAAATGTTAAACCGATTAATAAAAAAGCCTTTGCGAAGCGTGTCTCCGAAATAATCAAATACATCTCAGATCCGCACAACTCAGAAGCCGCCAAGAATCAGGCGCTCCGCACCGTCATTTCTTATATCATCTTTGACCGCGCAGCAACCACCTTCAATATAGTTTTCCATTTTTAAGGCGAGACAGCCGCTCCCGCAGCTCCGTTGTCTATGCCTTAAAAAATTATATCTAAGAGCACTAAGCTCCACCATACTGACTTATAATGAGCTTTGCATAGAGCGGATTCGGGTTCTTGATCT
>ENA-UONW01000411-UONW01000411.1-human-gut-metagenome-genome-assembly--contig:-CS52-NODE-411-length-63985-cov-8.124949_pt1 | contig 63985 bp, 48 predicted proteins | sample MGYA00242463_ERZ724010 | MGnify/ENA metagenome assembly ERZ724010 | reverse complement strand
GCCTGTCCCATACTTATGCCGGACGACCGAAGTATTATTGTGCAAATCATTATCTGGACAAGACTGATGAAAAATGCAATATCAGTGTGCTGGATGTGGATATGGAGAGCGTTGTGAAGAAAGCACTTCAGATGATGATTGATGTCCTGGTAGATTCCAGAAATGTTGTGGATATGCAACGGGAGAAACAGGCAGAACGATTAAAGCAGGCAGAGAAGCATCTTTCAGATATGGAGCATAGCCGTGAACTGATCGAAAAGGACCTGCGTGAAGCTTATGAAAGTTACAAGCTTGGCATGACGGATAAGGAAACATATTTGGAACAACGTAAGACATATGAGCAGATGCTGGCGAGCTTGCAGGAGAATATCGAAAAGCAGAGGGCAGCAGTTACCAAAATGGCAGATGTGGATGTGCCAGAAGTGGCAGGCCTGGAGATGCTGGAAGGAAAGTTGAAATTGACGGGACTTAACAGGGAAATGGTGGATGCTTTTGTGGAGGAGATTGTCGTGTATGCTAAGGATAGGGTGGAGATAAAGTGGAAGTTTAAGGATGAGTTTGGGGAGGTGGGAAAGGTCGAAAAAGATAGAATATTTGGTGGAGCAGATGGAAGTGGGGTGGTATAATTAACATTGGTATAGTATTTTTGCTTATGTATGGTTTCGTTTTGGAGGGTAAAATATGCAAGGAACAAGATTAAAAGAAAAAGTGAATATATTTATTAGTTCTAATTGTGGTGGAAGGTACACATTAGTTAGGGAAGCATTAAGATTGTTGCTTTTGGAAACAGGAATGTGTGAAGTTTATATGTTTGAGGAAGAAGGGGCAACAACAAGTGATGTTGTCTCATCATATATGAGAAGACTTGAACGATCCGACATTATTGTCTTTCTCATCGATAATAAAGACGGAATTGGCGAAGGTACAATGAAAGAGGTAAAGAGAGGAAGGGAATTAAAAAAGAAAAGCTTATTTTTATTTTGCGATGAGAATGAAAAGGAAGCAACGGAACTACAGAAAGAAATAATAGGCATGCCGAATGGAGAAAAATTCAAAGTGATTTCCCAGTTTGCTAAGTTTCCTGAAATTGCATATGAAAGTGTGATAAACGATATTATTGACACATATCTGAGTTATTGCAATGCAAAGGTTGCACGTATTGAAGCTGAAACAGATAGTGCTAATCCTGTTGAGAACACAGTGGGCGATATTCGAACAATATTGAATAAAGATGCTTTTAAGGGCTGTAATTATACTAAATGGTTGTTAAATAGTGAAGTCATTATTGGACGAGATTATCCTAAAAAAATAGATACTTTTGATAGACTTTGCGGTGAGTTGTTAGAGGTTATTCTGGGAAACAAAGCCGTAGAAGATATTGACTTTGATGGAATAAAAAAATATGTCAAGGATATGCATGAACCGGGGAATTTGCAAAAAGCAATAATATATAGATTGGACGCAATGGAATCGTATTGGAACGGTGAAATAAACAAAGCAATATCTTATTTAGTTAAAGCACTGAATATTGCTTTGGGAACAAAAAAAATCCCACGATGGTTTATAAATGACATTGCAATTGATTTAAGAAATATGAATGTTATTATCAATCAAGAGCGTAATGTTATAGAGTATTCTCCACAGGGGCAAGATGTTATAAATGAAAGTGACGAACCAGTTTTCTTTCCTGTAGTAGACAGATTTTCTTCCAATTTTTATGAAAATGTGGCAAAAGGAATGTTGGAGAATGCAATCGAGTCACCATTTACAATTAGATTTGGTGGTGTTGATTATATATTAGATCAAATTGTAGATATTTATGTTGCAGCCTTATTATATGGTTCGATAGTGCATACTAGTATGATTAGAGAAAAAACCGTATCTTATCTTCAAGGACTTTGTTTACAATATAGGGACCATAAGATTTTAGTTACGACAATTAAATTATTATTGATAGTGGGAGATGAAAAGAAATTATCAAAGTTTATAGAAGCATATGGTATCTGTACTGATAATGTGACCTCAGAAGATGTAAGCGATTGGATAGAGGCTGTGTCAAGGATAAAAATCAAATATAGAAGGATTAATTCGTTGTGTTTGTTGTTTGGTTTTTGGGGTTCATATTTTAGTGATAAACAGTTTGAAGATATGGCAACAAATTTGAAGTCTGAGATATTAACATGGGCAGACGAGCAATATGCGGGTGATTTAATATCAAAATTGTATTTATCAGCATTGGAAAGAAATCAGTATAGAATTTCGCAAAGTGATGTCTTGGAAGTGGCATATTGTTTTAAGGAGAAAAAATTGAGGAGATGGTATGACAACATTTTTGGATTGTTAAGTAGAATTAGATTAGACAAGATTGGTACTACAGAAATAAATAGATATATGTCGTGGCTTATAGGATGTATCAATGATGATGAAATTAGAAAACAATGTCATAAACTTCCTGCAGCTGTTCAGAATGTAAGATTGCAAAGAGAGGACGTTTCGCTATTAGATGAAGTGGTTAAAGAAAAGTATGAGCACTTTTACAACAAAGAATACAGCTTAAATGTTTTTGAGCATGATTTGGAAGAAACAAATATACACATTGATAGACTAATTGAATGTATCGAATCACAGAATGAAACGCAAGGTAAGGGTGGGTGTTATAGTGAATATGTTACCAATCCATATAGAACAATAGAAAATATTCTTACTATGGGAAAAGTAAAAGTGCGTGTAAATGAGATAGAAAAAATCCTGAGGGCTGCAATAGGAACACTTATGGCGGAAAGGCAAACTTTGTCAAGCAAGATGGATGCTTGGAAATTAATAACAATAATATTTATGAGATATCCAAATGCAAAATGTGTAAAAGTAGCTAATGAGGATATTAATCAAAATATAGATGTATTTTTGCAAGGAAAGGATGTTTTGTTGGTAGCTGGATACAATGAGAGTAGTTTGCAGATAGCATTTCAGTTTTGGAAAATGTTCACTAATCAAAATTGTGAGCTAGAGGTAATAGAGGCTTTTTCTAATATTGCGAAGAACGATGATGCAAAAATAATCACAATACTTGGTTATTTATATAGCTTGTTAACAGAATGTGAAAAGTTAGGATTATCAATTAAAAATAGTAAATATATGTTACAGTCCCTTTTGGAATTCAGCCGGAATGAGAACAGTGAGGTAAGATTTTATGCATATATATCGTTAATCAAGCTAATTAATATAAATGAGGAATGTGAAAAATTGATTTTAAAACGACTGTCAGAGGCTATGGATAATGAAGTGTATAAAAATAAAGTTGCAATAGTAAGCAGAGTGTCAAATAAAAAAGGTAAGCAGATAGAATATATTATTTCCAAGGGAAAGGTTGATAATCACTTTTGGGTAAGAAATGTAGCAAACAGATAAAAATAATTGTTGAAATATACAGAGAGAAAAGGGTGATAAATAATTTGAATGAAAATTTATTAAATAGAAATTATTCTTTGACATGGTTTGAAGAAAAATACATTGATTTGCTTGAAATGAGTCCTCGAGAAGATTCTTTTCAAGACTTAATAGTATATCCATTAATAGATAGCATTCTTGCTAATAAAATAATGAATGAATATGATATTGTAGATAGTAAAAATTTTCGTCAATTTAATACAATAGAACATGATAGAAGGAAATATTCTGTTCTTACAAAGGCAGTACCAGATATGTTAATCGCAAAGGATTTTTTTTATAAAAATAGAAATCCGAAAATACAAGAGTTGCTACAAGTAAGATTGACTTTCGAAATTAAAGAACCGAATAGCAATGAAATGTTAAATGGTAGTCTAAAAGGCGATTGTGGAAAATACTATAAAAATTCATTGTATTTAGAAATAGTTCCATCTCTTTGGAAAAATGGCAGGTCTATATTGACAAATTTAAGAAGATGGCATTTCTTTGATATAGCCGGCATGAAAGATAAGAAATATGATGAGTTGAGGAATGAAATCAAAGAGTATATTTTAATACAAGAGCTATGTGGGTTTGATAATATTGACGAATGTTATAACAAAAATGCAGGTAAGAAAGGAAATCCAAGTTATGTTCCAACTGCTGAGGCATTGAATAATCATAGAGATCAGTTATATAATGCTATTATAAAAAATAGAGAAATGCATGAAATGATACATAATGCTTTGGATTCCGATGTGTCTATAAATGCTTTTAGAAACATACAAAAGGATGCAGATAATTATTATTTTGAGTCTATTAGAGAGTTTCTTTGTGAAAGCGAAAGTTGTGATCCAATTGATTTAGTGAGAAATGAAGGAAAAATGGTAGTAGATAGAGTAGGCAATTTGGATGATAATAATTCAAAAGTAATAACAGATATATCAGATTTGGACGTTAATGTTGCTGATTGGAATATGTTGATATCGTATATTGATAAGTTCATTTAAAATAGTATAGCGGTGTAACTCAGGTGATTGTAAAGCGGGAGTCATAACCCGCCACCGCTTTAAGCGAGGATAGCGCAGCGGAGAGGCGCAGTACCAGTTTTGGTAAAGGACGCAGGTTCGACTCCTGCACCTCGCCTTTACAATTAAATATTGCTATTGGTAAAGATGCCATTTGAGAAAACGAAATTTTCTCAAAAACTTCCCATCACACCCTTGACACGAAGGGGTACGGGAAAAACATATGCATCAGCTTTTGCAATGCGCGAATTAGGATTTAAGAGGGTATTGTTTCTGGTTCATCGAGGACAATTAGCAAGGCAGACAAAGAAATCTTATAAAAAAGTGTTTGCAGAGTCTGTTTCTATGGGATTAGTAGGGGCTGGATATCATGAGTATGATGCAGATTATATATTTGCGACGGTACAAACCTTAAATCGTGACGAACATTTACTACAGTATGAAAAAGATGCATTTGATTGTATTGTTTTAGACGAAGCGCACCATGTTCCAGCAGATACATATCAGAAAGTAATGAATCATTTCACACCAAAGTTGTGGCTTGGAATGACCGCTACTCCAGATAAGCGAGATGATAATATGGAAGGTAGAAATATCTATGAACTTTTTAATTATCAGATTGCTTATGAGATTCGATTACAGCAAGCAATGGAGGAAAAACTTCTCTGTCCATTCCATTATTTTGGAATTACAGATTTAGCAATCATTGGTGATAATGGGGATACTAGTCGTGATTTCTCAATGCTTACTAGTGAGGAACGGGTAAAACATATTATCAATCAGGCTGACTATTACGGATATAGTGGGGATAAAGTGAAGGGATTGATTTTCTGTAGCAATATTAAGGAAACAGAGGAATTATCTGCAAAGTTTAATGAAATGATTAACCCATCAACAGGAAAAAAATTTAGAACAATTGCCCTCAATGGTAGTGCCTCGGAACAGGAGAGGCAGAATGTATTTGAAAGGCTTGCTATGAATGAAGAAGATGCAACAATTGAGAATCAACCATTAGATTATATTTTCTCGGTTGAAATCTTGAACGAAGGTGTTGATATCGTTGAGGTTAATCAGGTTATTATGCTAAGACCAACACAGTCACCGGTTGTTTTTATTCAGCAGCTTGGGCGAGGACTTAGAAAAGCAAATGGAAAAGAGTATGTAGTCATTTTGGATTTCATTGGGAATTACAATAACAATTTCATGATTCCAATTGCATTATCAGGGGATAGAACTTACAACAAGGACAATATTCGTAGATATATTATGGAAGGCGGAAGAGTGATTCCCGGAGCTTCCACGGTTCATTTTGATGAGATTAGTAGAAAAAGAATTTTTACATCTGTAGATAATGCAAATTTTAGTGACATTAAACTTATCAAAGAAAATTACACAAATCTAAAGAATAAACTTGGGCGTATTCCTCGTTTACGTGATTTTGATGATTACGGTGAGATGGATGTTATTCGAATATTTGATAACAATAGCCTCGGATCATATTATAAGTTTCTGGTGAAATATGAGAAAGAATATAAGATCCGCTTATCTGGGGATGAAGAAAAAGTAATTGAATTTGTTTCGAAAAAATTGGCTAATGGAAAACGTATTCAGGAACTTCAGATACTAAAGAGAATACTTACATACGCTCATGGTTTATCAAAAATTGGTTTATTTGCGGGTTTATCAGAGGATATGAGAGAGTATGGAAAAAATATCAGTCAGGATCAGAAGGAGAATATTGTAAATGTTATGACAAACAAATTTCCTGCTGGAGCAAGTAAAAAGACATATTCGCAATGCGTATTTATGGAGCAAGAAGGAAATGATTATAAACCAACAAAATTATTTATGCAGATGTTGGCAAATGATGAGTTTTATGGTGTGCTTCAGGAACTTGTTGACTTTGGAATAAGTCGATATGAAAGAGATTACAAGAACACTTATGATCAGACAGATTTGGTTTTATATCAGAAATATACATATGAGGATGTTTGCCGACTTTTGAACTGGGAGCAAAACGAAGTACCATTAAATATTGGTGGTTATAAGTTTGATAAAAAGACGAAAACATTTCCTGTTTTCATTAATTATGATAAAGCAGAGGATATCAGTGATACCACAAAATATGAAGATCATTTTATACCAGGATTTAGAGATCGTTTGATTGCTATTTCAAAATCTGGAAGAAATTTACAGTCGGAGGATGTTCAAAATTTTTTGAAAGCAAAGGAACGAGGTATTCAAGTAGAACTTTTTGTAAGAAAAAACAAGGATGACAAGGTTTCGAAGGAGTTCTATTATCTTGGTCATATGACAGCAAGTGGAAATACCAAAGAATTTACAATGACAAATACCGAGAAAACAGCAGTGGAAATAGAGTGGATACTTGACGTTCCGGTGCGAGAAGATATTTATGAGTACATTGTGAATTCTTAATGGGAGGATATATGAAGACAGTAAAAGTAGTTGCTGCGATTATAAAAGCAGTTAACGAGAATGGAGAAACAATCATTTTTGCAACACAGCGTGGATATGGTGATTTCAAAGGCGGTTGGGAGTTTCCGGGTGGAAAAATTGAATCAGGAGAAACACCTCAGGAAGCGTTGAAGCGTGAAATTATAGAAGAACTTGATACGGAGGTATCTGTTGGAGAATTGATGGATACAGTTGAGTACGACTATCCACAGTTTCATCTTTCTATGGATTGTTTTTGGTGTCAAATTGTAAGAGGAAATCTTGTGCTAAAAGAGCATGAGGCAGCAAGATGGTTAACAAAGGATGAATTGAATAATGTAGAGTGGTTGCCGGCGGATATTACATTGATTGAGAAAATTAGGAACTTACTTTCAATGACAAGATAATTAAGATGGATAGAGGTAATAATGCAGATATTAGTAGATGCAGATGCTTGTCCGGTGGTGGGCATTGTTGAATCATTGGCAGAAAAATATAATATTCCGACAACATTGCTTTGTGATACGAACCATGTGCTATATTCAGATTATAGCAATGTGATTATTGTCGGAGCAGGAACTGATGCAGTAGATTACAAGCTGATTAGCATTTGTCATAAGGGTGATATTGTGGTATCTCAAGATTATGGGGTAGCTGCTATGGCACTTGGGAAAGGTGCATATGCCATTCACCAATCCGGCAAGTGGTATACGAATGAGAATATTGACCAGATGCTGATGGAGAGACATCTTAATAAGAAAGCAAGACGGGGTTCTCATAAAAATCATATAAAAGGACCGAGAAAACGTATAGAAGAAGATGATGTGCGCTTTGCTCAATCTTTTGAAAAATGATACAGACAATCATACAGGTAAGATAGCAGAAGGAATGCTGATAAAGAGTCCGGCATAAGGGGGATTTTGATGAATACAGAAATAAAAAATATGTGGAGAAAAAAATCATGGTCCATTCCAGATTTATTAGGAAGTAAAAGTGAATATACAAAGATTGTTATAGGATTGATCCAGCAGATTGCATCTGGTAATGCAAACGGTATGGATGATTTCCCTAAATTGGAAGGTGTCTTTGAGCCTAGAACATGGAGAGAATATGTCCCTTTTCTGAAAGGAATTGGAATCGTTGGAAATCATAACGGAAGTTTGTGTTTATCAGAAACAGGCGAATGGTTACATAGAAATTTGTCATTTTATAATATTGCAAGTGTGATGCAAGAGAGGTTTCGTATATTTGGAGAGATTTTATATGTGTTAGATTCTGAACCAAGCACCGTGCAGGAAGTTGATGAAAAAATTTGTGATTTATATAAATTGAAGTGGAAAAATTGTTCTAATACAAGAAAAAGAATGGATTGGCTAGAAGTATTAGGGCTTATTGATATTATTGGAAATCGAAAATGGGTAGTAACTGAAAGTGGGAAAAGAGCATTGAAAGAATGGATTCTAGTTACTCCAGAAATGCTGGATTCATTCGAAGATGCTGAAGTTTCTTACAAGATTAGCGAGGCTCCGACAGAAATATCAAATATGATACAGGAATTATATGATAACAATTTATTACAGAAAGAGCGTTGTACATATAATTTGTGGTCTCCAAGTCCAAATAAAATTGAAAATTTAAGAAAAATATTAGAGTATTCGTGTGAAAAGGTAACAAGGATAGAGCTGTTTAAATATATTGGTGATGAGTTTAATTTGAAGGTAAGCAGTATAGAGTCAATGATGCCATTTCTGAAGGCTTCTGGGTTACTGGAAGAAGTTGGAAGAAATATATATATTACCAGTTCGGTTGCCAAGGAATGGTGTGAAACAGGAGTGGATATAGACTTTATAAGGATTTTGCATTGCCATTATCGTTTTGTCGGAGAAATGATTCTTTTTGCAGAAAACGATGTTACAAGGAATGAAATTTATCAAGAAGCAAAGGAATATGGTCTTAATAATGAAAAGGCAAGATGGATAGCTGGTTTTTTGGTTGAAGCTGGATTATTAGAAGAACCACAGTACTTGCATTTAAAGGCAACAACCTTTGGCATGGAATTTGCGAATACGCTTCCATTGACAGATAAAAATGTATATATGGAGGAAATAAATAGTAAGGAAAATATAGTTGCCGAAACAAAAAAGAATCCATCTGAAAATGATTTGTTTGAGAGATTAAGTGCAGCAGCATTAGATCCATTAGCAGAGGGAAAAGCTTCAGGAGTAGCTTTTGAAGAAGAGATTGCAAAAGTATTTAGATATATGGGTTTTGAAGCGAAAAGAGTAGGTGGACCAGGAAATACTGATGTAGTAGTACGTTGGATAGATGATGAAGGAAAAAAAGTAACGGCTATCGTTGACGCAAAGTCAAAATCAAGTGGTCAGGTTTCACATAATGATGTGAGCGATGTGGCAATCGATGCTCATAAAGAGAAGAATAATGCTGATTATGTTGCAATTGTAGGTGCTGGATTTAGTGGTGATACAATAAAGAACTTTGCATCAAGGAAAAAAGTTGCCTTAATAACGGATCAGGAATTGATTGATATAGCAAAAAAAGCAGAAGAACTGGGATTAAATTTGCAGGAGATTGCGATAATATTTCAATCTCCTGATGGAAAATCAAGATTACAAGAGTTGATTTCAACAAAGCAAAGAGAACAGAATTTAATTGAACTAATCGTTGCTACTTTTAGAAAAGAGCAAGAGATGTTGGAAAGTATTTCTGCAAGAGATATGTTTTTGTTATTAAGAATGACGGATAATTCTCCTTCTCTTGAAGAAATTTTAAATGTTTTTTCTCTTCTTTCAACGGATGAGATAGATGTTTTAGAGATGAATAAACAAGCATCTGCAAAGGAAAATACAACATACACGATGAAAAATGCTAAAGCAACAGTAAATAGATTGAAGATGATTGCAAATGCAATAGAAAAAGGGATAGAGAAATAAACATAACATAAAACAAACACAATTTTAGTTAGGATGACACATGAAATTATTATCAAAAGATATCAATACTTCGGACGCGGAAACAAAAGATACATGTAATAATGACAAATACCATACCCCCGAACAGGCATTAAAAATTTTGTTTGGATATGATTCATTCAGGGCGGGACAGAAATCTGTGATCGACAGTATCCTGGCGGGGAGAGATGCTTTTGCAGTCATGCCGACAGGTGCAGGAAAATCCGTGTGTTATCAGATCCCGGCGGTGCTTCTGCCGGGAATCACCTTGGTGGTTTCGCCGCTTATTTCACTTATGCAGGATCAGGTCAAAGCATTAAATGAGGCAGGAGTGCCGGCGGCATTTATCAATAGCTCACTTTGTGAAAAAGATTATAATGAGACAATCAGGAAAGCAAGACAGGGCACATACAAAATTATTTATATAGCACCGGAGCGGCTCGTCACAGAGGGCTTTCTCGCTCTCGCAAAAAGCGTACCTGTTTCAATGGTGACAGTGGACGAAGCACACTGTATCTCACAGTGGGGGCAGGATTTCCGCCCAAGCTATATGAAAATTGTTGAATTTGTCAAAACACTGGAAAAACGTCCGATTATCAGTGCATTTACAGCTACGGCAACAGAAACCGTCCGCGAAGACATTGTTTGCACGTTAGGACTGCAGAATCCTTTTACATTGGTAAATGGATTTGACAGGGAAAATTTGTTTTTTCAGGTGGAAAAGCCAAAGAATAAAGAACAGTACATTTTGAAATATATTTCCGAGCATAGCGGCGACAGTGGAATTATCTATTGTGCGACAAGGAAAAACGTTGATAATATATACGAACTGCTTAAGAGCAAGGGCATTTCTGTGGGAAAATATCATGCAGGAATGAGTGCTGTGGAGCGGAAAAAAATGCAGGATGATTTCGTATTCGACTACACAAGTATTGTCGTTGCAACAAATGCGTTCGGTATGGGAATTGATAAATCGAATGTCCGTTTTGTCATTCATTATAATATGCCGCAGAGTATGGAAAACTATTATCAGGAGGCAGGAAGAGCCGGTCGTGACGGGCTTGACGCCAAGTGCATTCTTTTATTTTCACCGCAGGATATTGTGATCAACCGGTTTTTATTGGATCATAAGGAAATGCAGGATCTCGATCCGGCGGACAGGGAGACGGTCAGGGAAAGGGATGTCCGGCGTTTGCAGGTGATGGAACGATACTGTTACACAACAGAATGTCTGCGCAACTATATTTTAAAATATTTTGGGGAAAATCCGGAAAAACCATGTCAGGACTGCGGCAATTGTCTGCGTGAATTTGAAACTCTGGATATGACAGAAGCAGCCAAAAAAGTGATCAACTGCGTATACGAAGCGAAGGGAAGATATGGAAGGCAGATCATCATTGACACTGTTGCCGGAGCTAAGACGGCGAGGCTGGAGGAAATAGGAGCTGTTCGCTACAAGTCATACGGCGTTCTGGCAGGAACGAACAAGAATCTGTTAAGACGTTTGATCGAACAGTTGGTATTAGAGGGATATCTTCGCGTGGGGGATTATCAGGTTCTCAAACTGGGTGATATCAGTGGCCTGAAAAATCCAGAGGCTTCTGTTTTCGTTAAGATCACAGATGAAGACAAACAGCCGGAAAAGACAGCCAAAACGAAGAAGAAAGCAAAAAGTGTGGAAACACTTACATCTTCCGGCTACAAGCTGTTTGAACGACTTAAGAAACTCCGCCTTGAAATTGCACGTGAGGAAAGTATGCCGCCGTATATTATTTTCAGTGACAAGACCCTGATCGATATGGCAGCAAAAATGCCGGCTTCCAAGCCTGAAATGCTGGACGTTTCAGGTGTGGGCGAAAATAAATTTGCGAAGTATGGAGAGCGGTTTCTTGAGGTAATTGAGGAGTATAGGCGGGAATAAAGTAATGTAAGATTATCCGACGTTGAAATTAGTTGGATAGAATGCATCGCAAAAAAGTTAGAAGCAACTTTGTAACAATTGATATAGCACGGAAGGATGACGGAGGGCTAATGATCATGGAATTTGGTGATGGTCAAGTTTCTGGATTGCAGCAAATCGAAGCAAAAGATTTTTATCAATCATTCGGACAAGAAGAAAGTATTTCGGCTAAAGAGTTTTTTACAGACGGAACTGTAATATTGGTTGGAAATCCAATGCCGGATAAGTCAGTTGAGCAAATGCAATTAGATATTGCAAGTATCGGTGGTACTCAAGAACTAGTTGATGTTTATGTGCAGGTACACAATAAGTTCTGGTATATTCAAGATGATCTGTATGATTATGAAGAAGAATCCGAAGAGTATATTAGAGTAAAAGAAAATGTGGAAGCCATGGGTGAAATGATGGATTTGCTAGGCAAAAAGATTATGGTTGCAGCAAAGGAAGAAGGACTTCTTGCAGAACGGCAGCCAAATTCCGGAACTGTCAAACAGCTTGAAAGTTTTATGAAGAAATATGGCTATAAAAATGGAGGCGGATGGTGGATTAAGTCAGAATAAATAACGTGGTGTGAAGCAGCGAATTGTCAGCGGAGGGAACTGCACGATAGAATCGGCAGTATTCTCTTCCTGACAGCGCAACTTATCTGAAAAAACATTTTCTGAGCAGAAGAACGACACAATCTCGTAGCTTTATCTTATGGGAGCATACTGCTCTTATAAGATAAGACCATAAGCACGAAGAGGTCACAGCCTTAAAAACAGAATATATACATGGATCAAAAGTTCTGATTGTTGACAGCAACAAGGATGATCTCGACATCAATGACCTGACATTCCGTCTGCGCTCTTATAGAAAGGTTTGGAAATATAAAATGAGCAAGAAAAATGTGGATATAAAATATGAATTGATACCATATGATGATTTTATTGGCTCAAAAGAATTTGATATTGATAAAACCATTTATGATTTGAATAGTCAGATTGAATTACTATCAAATAAAGCAGATAATTTGGATTATATTGTCGCAGTTGCAAGTGGTATTGCCTGTGGCCTGTTGGATATTCTTTGGGTTGGAGAGTTTAATCTGGCAAATGGATGCAGTGTTGCTAGTGATAAAGTAGATGCTTTCGTAAAAAAGACAGCAGAAATGTTAGAGGATGAGAAATTCGATGATGTAAAATCCGCAGTGAAAGCTTTGGAAAAGCGATTTCCCATTCCGAGCGATGGGAATACGCCTGATTTCGGTGGTGGATTGCAGCATCATTTGAGAGATTTTGCTCACCATCCGACAATTGTGGGGCTGGCATTTTCGTTATTGACTCAGTTTACCGAGAAATCATATGGAACAGATGCTAACGGGGTATTTCTTATTGTTGATGTTCAGGAAAAGAGCAAGCCTTTCATTGGAAAGGATGTACCACAGAAGATTTTGATGGGAACTATTACCTGGTTCTTTCATCTTGTAAGTGATGTTGCGGGGTCAAGCAGTACGGCGGGTGTTACTGGTGGTACAGGAGTTCCAGGACCGATTCTTGCTTTGGCAAAGGAGATTTCAGCAATACCGTTTTTTAAGGATATAAAGGTCGATGATGATATGTCCTTGTCTTTATTCCTTTCAAAGTTATTTAATGGTACACTTATGATGCAACGTGATGAAAATGGACAGATTATCAAGGAGTCCGTTATTAAATTTGATTTGCGCGGTGAACTTGGCGTTGCTGTGGAATTGTGTAAACAGGCTGTTCCAGTAATTGCTAATGAGTGTATGGTGCATGTATTTTATTTTATAAGGCATCTTGCACTGGAAATGAAAGAAAATAGTGTGAGTTGCCTTGTAGACATGAAAAAGATTGATTGGAATTCTGTTAAGCCTGTCAATAATCCAACAATTACACGTATGTTGACTGTTTCAACGGGAGTATTTACTGCTCTTGATGTTGGTGAGGCAATTGCAACTAAAAAGTATTGGGTGTCTATTAATTATGTTGGCGTGGGAAGATTTGCAGTTGCTATTGGTTCTGATGTGAGTTGGGGACTTAAAGTTCGAAACGTTAAAAAGGTTCGAGATGTGTATGAGAACATAAAGCAGCAGACATTCAGAAAAGCCGATGCAGATATTTATAAAAGAATAGGAACAGATATGGATATACAGATGGATAAGTTCGGTCTCTCATTAGAGCAGACGGAAATACTTTATAATCTTGAATATTATAAGACACTCGATGATATAGAACACACCAATATTCCTATAACTGGAGAAAGCGTTAAAGAACTGAAAACTGCATGGATCCAGGAATGGACGAAGTTTATCTCTGATGGTTTTGAGAGCTTTACGCAGGTTCCTGGAGCGAAAATGCATTGGTATACTATGGGCGAATTGCAACAGTATATTGCTGGACAAAATCCTAATGAACCGTGGTATCGTTTGATTCTTCTTGAAGCAATGTTGTTTGAACCGTATTATCCGCTTGGAACGGAGAAGGATAAAAAAGGTAATGATGTACCGTGCAAAAAGTACAAATACCTGAACAATCCGATTAACGGTTTCAAAAAAAACGAAGGTGACCGTTTCCTAAATGCACAATTTACAGGTAAATATTGTGAACAAGAATATGTAAAACGATTGCGAAAGTCTTATAACAATCGAATGAATGAACTTAATGAGGTTCTCAAGACTGTGATTACATCGCTGTCCATCACGGCGGTTATTGCAATAGTTACCGTTGCAACTGCAGGGGCTTTTGCGGGTTCTATTGCTGTGATATTGGTAGGTTCAAATTTTGCCGGGCTTAGTGGTGCAGCATTGACCAGTGCCTGCCTTGCATATCTTGGTGGAGGTGCTATAGCAGCAGGTGGCGCCGGAATGCTTGGTGGAACAATTGCTATTGTTGGCGGCGGAGCAGCACTTGGAATAGGCGTTGGTGCCGGAGTCGGTGGTGCTGTTGGTTCAGCAGGACTTTTAGGTAAGAAGAATACCATTATGCAATCGGCAAAATTGCTCACTTCAGTACGAGAAATTTTCCTTAATGATGAACATGATGTCGAGTTTTCTAACAGCGTGTATGAACAATATCTTCAGAATATTACAGAAATCGAAAAGGGTCTTGTGGAACTCAGATTAAAGAAAGATGTTGCAAAGGGTAAAGAGAAAAAAGCTATTGCTGAATCTATAAAAAAGGCAGAAGAATCTGTGGAGGCAATGAAAGTTGCACGAAAAAATATGCTAAAGTATAATAGCTCTTTTGCTGAAGGCTTGCAGATACAATAATAAGCGCATGGAGAATTGGACTGGATAATAACACTGAAATTGAGGTGAGAACATGGCAAAGAAGAATAACGGAAAAGACTTTCTATTTTCCGATGACTGCGGATTTATAAATGGTGCTGATGGCAACGCTGAATACATATGCGCATGTAAATCTTGAGGATGCCAGAGAAGAAGGTGCCCGGATTCAGGTTGTGTAATTACGATTTTTAATTGAAAATAACAAGGTGTAAAATATAAAAACATACACCTTATCTTACATCTTTTGCGGACAACATTATGCGAAAATAAACTAGGTTATGCCAGAAAAACAAAAATTTACAAAGGCTTACAAAGCCCGAAATACCAAGAAATGCGAGGCTATGCAATAATGATAAAAGTACTTTTCATCTGTCACGGCACTATTTTACTGAATTGAAAAAGGCCTGTAAAATGGATGCTTCTGGTGCGGAGGAGGTGAAGTTTACCACTTTTGCAGGAAGAAAAAATTAAATAGAGCTCAAACTCATAGATGGCGTTCCGGCAAATATTACTGTTGGGATGCCATTTGTTTATAAAAAAGTACAATGAAGATTTTTGGCAATTGTGTCAAAAAATTTCGATAAGACTAGTAGGCTGAATTTAAGTTGACGAAAACAATAGGACAATGAGAGAAAAATTTCTTCAAAAGATTACAGGAGGTGACGGAGGATAGAAACTAACGATTATCAAGTGATTTACTTTTTTTGCTTATGTAACATTTTGATTTATATTGAGAAAATATTGTCCCACTATTGAAAAAAATGTCCCGATGTGATATATATTTTATGTAAAAAAGATTTGATGAAAGAGGCTGATGTTATGAAGAAAAAGAATGTGCTAAATTTAGTAAAATATTATGCGGAAAAGAATGATGCGGGTTTTAGAACGGAAGCATACGAAATAGCGAAAGATTTTGATAATTCGGGAGACTATCAGCTTGCAGAATATATTATGTCGCTTTTATCAAATGCGAATACTTTTGTTCCGCAGATATCTGAAAATAGATCAGCTTTCTTTGAAAAAATAGATTCTGTTGAAGATATGTTATTATTACCGGATTGCATAACGCAGGATTTGCTTGGAGTGGTAAATGCAGTTGGAAGAAAGATGGGCATTAATAAATTCTTGTTTCAAGGGAAACCAGGGACAGGAAAGACTGAGGCTGTAAAGCAACTGGCAAGAATTTTGAATAGAGAAATCTTTATGGTTGATTTCTCCGCAATCATTGATAGTAAACTAGGTCAGACACAGAAGAATCTGACCGAGATGTTTAAAGAAATTAATTCATTTGTTCATCCTGAAAAGGTTGTTGTTTTGTTTGATGAAATAGATGCATTGGCATTAGAACGAACCAGCTCAAATGATTTAAGAGAGATGGGGAGAGTTACATCAACATTGCTTAAGTGTCTGGATAGAATGAATGAAAATATAATTTTAGTAGCGACAACGAATTTATACGACATGTTCGATAAAGCATTAACTAGAAGATTTGATTCTATAATTGACTTTAATAGATATACAGAAGAAGATTTGCTGGATATAGCTGAAAAAATGTTAAATTCTTATTTGGATAAAATGAAGTTAGGTGGCAGAGATATTAGACTTTTTAGAAAAATAATGAGATTATCTAGTCCCATGCCATATCCGGGAGAATTAAAAAATTTACTGAAAACATCTATTGCGTTTAGTGATGTAAATGACGGGATGGATTATTTTAGGAGAATTTATTATTCAGTATGTGGGGAAAAGCCTGAGAATTTGCTAAAGCTTCAAGAACAAGGATTTACAGTTAGGGAAATAGAAATTCTAACGAGTAAGTCGAAAAGTAGTGTATCGAGAGAGTTGAAGGCAGGTGTTGTTAAATGAATGGATTGTTGCAACTAAAAGGAAGATTTGATAAACGTGGAAATGAAGGAATGGGACCAGCAGGTTTGCCGGCACATAAAAAAGTTACATCAGAACATATAGAAAAATTGATTAGTCAGCTTTTTAAAGTGAAACAGTATTGGTCAGATAAAGAGGATATAGGAGGGCTAATTATCAGTGTCCATTATATCCGTGTTGTGGCAAAAAGTAATCGATTGAAGGCATTGCTTTCAGACGTTGGTAAGAAACCTGTGGATTCAATTAGAGGAGCAAAATTTGTTACAGGAACAGATAGTGTTGGTAAAACAATTCACAAGCATGTGTTTACACATTATGTACAGGCATCAGCCATTGATAAAGCAATTAATAATTTACAGATTGTAAAGAGTATTGTGGATATGGATTATAATGGATGCATAACTGCTGAAGATATTGAAAAATTAGGAAAAGAAAAGATATATTCGCATGCTGAAGAAATCGCTAAAACAACTTTTGTAAATGCAATAATTGATTGCCATTTTGTTGAAAAATTTGATGTAGATGAGGTTAAAGAGACAATCACAGAAGAATCTATTATAACTATCTATAAAACGGATATAGAAACTAGAGAATTGTTATCAAGGTTCGGAATCGATATTTCAGAAAGCAAAATTATTGGTGGGACAACAGTGTTGTTAACACCACCACAGGCAAAGCAGCTATACGTTAAAGCACCATATCTTATTGCAATGAGTGTTACTGATTTTTCCAAGATTAGTTTAGAGGATGATTTGTTCGAAGATGTCGAGTTCAATGAAGATGATTGCATTATTCAGCCGCCGACAAATGAACCAACAGTGGGAGTTATTGATACTCAGTTCAATAAAAATGTATATTTTCATAAATGGGTAGATTACATACCTATGTTGCCTTCGGATATATTGGAACCAGAGGATTTTAAACATGGAACTGCAGTGTCATCAATTATTGTGGATGGACCTAGAGGAAATAGAGGATTAGATGATGGATGTGGACATTTCCGTGTAAGACATTTTGGTGTATCAAAACAAAGTGGATTTAGTTCATTTGCTATATTGCGAGAAATTAGAAAGATAGTTGAAAATAATCAAGATATCAAAGTATGGAATTTGTCTTTAGGTTCTAAGAATGAGATAAGAGAAAACTATATTTCTCCTGAGGCTGCAGAATTAGATAGGATTCAGAGTGAATATGATGTTGTTTTCGTAATATCTGGAACAAATACGCCAGATGGAAAGAAACATTCTGATATGAAGGTGGGAGCACCTGCCGATTCATTGAATTCATTAGTTGTGAATTCTGTTGATATGTTAGGAAAATCAGCGTCTTACACTAGACGTGGTCCTGTGCTCTCTTTTTTTCATAAACCGGATATATGTTACTATGGTGGAGATGGAACAAAGGCAGAAGAAAAGATAGCTGTTTGTACAGATGAATTAGGTGCTATATATCTAACTGGAACATCTTTTGCTGCTCCGTGGATTACAAGAAAACTGGCGTATTTAATCTATGTTATGGGTCTTAGTAGAGAGGTCGCGAAGGCTCTTATCATCGATTCCGCAGCTAAATGGGGTCCTAGTGGAAATGTTTCGGATACAATGGGATATGGTGTTGTGCCTAAACATATAGAAGATATTTTGAATACATCTGATGATGAAATAAAATTTATAATTACTGGTACAACAGAAGATTACGAAACGTATAACTATACATTGCCGGTTCCTGTAGTGAGTGGAAAACACCCATATTATGCTAAGGCTGTTTTGTGTTATTTTCCGCACTGTGACCGAAATCAGGGAGTAGATTATACAGGAACGGAGATGGATATACATTTTGGCCGTGTGGTTACGGAAAAGAAGAATGGAACTGTCAAAACTAAAATAAAATCTATTGATGATAACAGACAAACCGAAGAAGGTCAGGTTATGTATGAGGAAGATGCAAGAAATATATTCAGAAAATGGGATAATGTTAAGCGAATATGTGAGAAAGTAAAAGAGAGAAGAGTTCCTAAAAAATCTTATGATGCCGGTATGTGGGGAATAGGAGTTATAACAAAGGAGCGAGTAACATCGAAGAACAGAAGTCCATTGCAATTTGGACTAGTAATTACACTTAAAGAAATGTATGGAAAAAACAGAATAGATGATTTTGTTAAAATGTGTGAAGCTAAAGGATGGCTGGTTAATCGTCTGGATGTTCAGAATCAGCTGGATATCTATGCAAGAGCAGAAGAAGAGATAACATTCAATTAGAAAAATTGCAGTGTAAAAAGAATCATGTTGAACCAAAGTTATTAAAACCATTTGATACATATGATAGGTTCATAATCCATTTTTATGCTCAGTTGTTAAGAGCTAATATGTATGGTGAGTATGACAAATTACGTGCGTTTAATAGTATGCTGATTTCATAAATAACGAGTTCAGAAAATTAATAGGTATTGTGAATGATGCATATTTGGATACGTGGTTAGAGGAGTTGTTCTTATCTTCTTTTCATTTAAAAGGAAGGTGTATAAGAGGGTTCGATGTAGAAAGTGTCATTGAGGGTAAAATTCATCATTGATATCTTTCCGTGTAAGATTTTTTATTTATGCCCAATATTACTCCTCATGTTTGCAGACATACATATTGTTCCAATATGGCAAAGTCCGGCATGAATCCTAAAACACTGCAGTATTTGATGGGCATTCGGATATAGCTGTGACGCTCAATGTGTATACCCATGTAGGACTTGAGGATGTAGAAAAGGAACTTCAGAAGATGCAGGGATTGGAAAATGCCAGAAAAGAGATGGGAATTTTAGATATGGATGATAAGCCTTTGAAACAGAATATGTTCAAGGTGGTTTGATAATATAATAAGGAAGAGATTTTGAGGACACTCAGGCTATACGGCTTGGGTGTCTTTTTGGCTGGTGGAGATGTAGCAAGTATGGTAATATAAATTGGTGAATTTGAAGTTGTGTTATGAAAAAACGATGCCGATACACTATGTGTAATAATTTGAGGTGAAAAAATGGAAGAAGAAAAATACACACTAATAGATACTATTAACGGAATAGAAATAAATGAAGAATTGATGCAGAAAATCCAATCTGTTCCAAAAAGAAATGAGAATGCAGAGGTTACAATCAACAATTACCTTATTAAGCAGTTGGGAATAGATGAGAATCAGAAGTCAGATGATAAAAAACAATTGATACAAAAGAACTTTATACATCTTATGTGTCAAGTGCTTAATGATTTAAAAATAATCGATGAGAGATTGAAAAAATATAAAGCCGAGAGAGTAAAGTTAGAAGGAATTAAATCAAATGAAGCAGAATATAGGTATAGAAAATTAGAATATTTTGCAAAGTTAAATAAGAGGGCACAGAATGATGTTTTCATGTTTCTAAATAAGGCTATTAAAGAATATTTGATAGAAACAGACTATGATACCTTGCAAAGAGAAATTAACAGTGATGATTGGGGAAATATGTTCAAAAACCGACGTTATTTATTCGCACAGGTATCAGAGTATTATGATGCTGATTTTGACTATTCTACAGTTGTAAAAATATCACAATTGCCAGGTGTAAATCTGTTAGAGGGTCCTGAACTAGAAAAGAAATTTCTTAAAATGCATAGAGATAGTCCAGAAAAATATTATTCTGAAATTAAGAAGCTAATTGAACAAAAAAAGGTGTTAGTAAACCTAAAAGAGTTTATTGATCAAAACTATCATTTACATAAACGCCGTGAAATATTTATGGATATTGCTCGTTTGTATGAAGAAAAGCATTACCAATCTTTTGTTGCGTTGGGATTACTTCAACTTGAAGGACTTTTCTTTGATATATATTCAATAAGATATGATGATAAAGAGAATGCAGGCTCATTGGTAGAAAAGGCTGAAAAAGCACTTAGCAATAAAAGTGAGATAAGCTATATGCGTTATTATCCATACTTTGCATTTGATGTTCCTGTTAAAAGAAATGAAATAGCACATACAGGATTCATAAAAGCCAAAAATCTTGAACAGATAGCAAATGAATTACTTCTTGATCTTAATGCTGTTGCTCGAATGGCTAAGATGGAAAGTGATGGTAAATTCAGAATTTTTATTATGATATATAATGCTCTCTTGACTGTGGATTTTTCAGATGAGAAAGAAATAAACAGAAAACTTATTTTTGAATTGGTTTCAAATAGAAATATTTCATCGAATTCTTTTTGGGATGTATTGAAAAATCCTAAACAATTTAAGGAGGAAATAGAGTTTTATAAGCAAGATGATATCCAAGAAGGATATGTTGATTTACCGACGGTTGTGAAGACGATATCTGATATGGTTTATCAACTACCTTTTTGGTGTGAAATGGTTAATACTTTAAATACATATGATAAAAATGACGAAGTGAATCAATTTCTGCTTAATATGGCAAAAAATTATGTTAAAGTATTAGATAAGGATTGTAAAAACAAGTGCATTGAGATATTGACTGCATTAAAATAAATGTTGAAACATTTTTTATAATTAGATGTTGGTCATTAATTTATAGAACAGACAAACATTCAACACCCTCCGTCGTTAAATAATACACACCCCATCAGTAATCTGCCCCCTTAACTGACTACGATTTGACTAATACACATTGCTTTGAATTGCACCATTTTGAAGTATTTTGCAAAAAGTGTAGTTTTAAACAAGAAAAATACAATGCTCGAAAAAGCCGATAAAACCTTGCAAAACTTGGCGTTACAGGGCATTTTGAGATAGGAGAAATTTATGATACGAGTACTTTTTATTTGCCACGGCAACATCTGCCGCAGCACCATGGCGCAGAGCGTATTCGCCCATCTGGCGGCGGAAGCGAACCTGGCAGATTATTTTGAAATTGATTCTGCGGCGACAAGCCGCGAAGAAATCGGAAACACGCCACACTATGGAACGGTAAGGAAACTTAAGGAAGAGAATATTCCGCTCATCCCGCACAGGGCGCGCCAGATGACAGGAAATGATTATTTATACTATGATTATTTGATCGGTATGGATACTGCGAACATCCGTAACATGATAAGAATTGCCGGAGGCGAGGACAGTCAGGGGAAAATCTACAAAATGCTGTCATTTGTGGGATATGAACATACTCACAGGCTGTCGGAGGCGAGAGATGTCGCTGATCCGTGGTATACCGGAGATTTTGAGGCAACCTATCGGGATGTGAAAAATGGCTGTGAAGGTTTGCTGGCATATATAAAGGAAAACCACGAGTTTACATTGTAATTTTGGCAGTTGAAAGTATAAGTAACCGGTGTTAGAGAAAGAGGAGTATCATGGAAACAAGAATTGCATTAATTGGAATTATTGTGGAGAATCCAGAATCAATCGAGGCGTTGAATCATCTTTTGCATGAATATGGAAAGTATATTATTGGTCGAATGGGAATCCCATACAGAGAGCGTGAAGTAAACATTATCAGCGTGGCAATTGATGCGCCGCAGGATGTGATCAATGCTCTGTCAGGAAAAATCGGACGTTTGGATGGGATTGGAGCCAAAACCGTTTACTCAAATATCAAAGGAAAGAATGAGAAATAAAATCAGATGTGCCGGGCAAGTATTATCTCGCTGCGCTACAAGCCGAGCCAGCTCGAATGCGCTACGCTTCTTCTCGCTGTTGGGCTGTCGCATAATAAGGATAATGAAAAGCCATGCCCATTCGGAATCCGCTGCGCTACTTCCTTATGGACGGCTGGCGCCGTATAATAAAAAAGAAGACGTTACATCTTAGTGAACAAGTTCCCACGATGTATCGCCTTCTTTTTTATTGCATGGCTTGTAGCTTATCCAAAGTATCGATCCAATAATCCTTTTAATGCTTTGCCGTGACGAGCTTCGTCTCTTGCCATTTCATGAACAGTGTCATGGATTGCATCAAGGTTATTTTTCTTAGCGCATTTTGCAAGATCAAATTTACCTGCAGTAGCACCGAACTCACAGTCAACTCTCCATTTCAGGTTATCTTTTGTAGTAGCTTTCATGTTTGGCTCTAAGTCCTCACCTAACATCTCAGCAAATTTTGCTGCATGTTCTGCCTCTTCGTAAGCAGCTTTCTCCCAGTAAAGACCAACTTCCGGATATCCCTCGCGGTGAGCGATACGAGCCATGCAAAGGTACATACCAACTTCAGAGCATTCTCCTTCGAAGTTTGCTTTTAACTGATCGAAGATGTATTTCTTGTCTTCATCGCTGATTTCTGGATTGTTTTTTACTGTTTTTGCGTAAACGCCATATTCATGTTCTGCAGCAAGTGTAAGATCTCCTTCTACTTTTTTGAACTTATCAGCGCCTACATGACAGACTGGACACTCTGCTGGTGCAGCATCTCCTTCATAAACATATCCACATACTGTACAAACCCATTTTGTCATAATTTTGTTCTCCTTTTCTTATTTAAATTTTATTTAGTTTCTAATAATAGTAACTATTACTGATTTTAATTTAAAAAATATATTTTGTCAATACTTTTTCTTATATTTTTTATAGAAAGCTGTACAGTTCGCAGAACAACTGGAACTGTACCGTTAACTGTTCTTTTTACAGTCTGCGCATTTCCCATAAAAATATGTAATATGACCTTCAATTTCACCGTCAAATCCCTGATTTGCAAGGACATTGATATGATCAAGACCATCTACGGAAAGGTCTAAAACGCTGCCACAATGTTTGCAGATAAAATGATAATGTGGAGCCGGATTCCCGTCAAAGCGGTCAGGTCCGATACCGGTCGATAATTTCTGAATCTCACCGATGTCAGAAAGTAATGACAGATTACGGTATACAGTGCCGAGACTGATATTCGGAAACTCTTCTTTGATGCCGAGATAAACAGTTTCAGCAGTAGGGTGGTCATATCTGCCGGCAAGGAAGGTCTTGATTGCTTCACGTTGTCTACTATATTTTAGCATGATAATCACCCTTCTTTTTAATAATAGTAATTGTTACTGATATTATAATAGCAGAGAACCATACTTCTGTCAAGAATAAAGAAGATAAATTTAAACATTTCTGTGATCACTCAGCCACGCTTCATAATGTAAGTTTTTTGAAAAATCACGCATATCATAACCGACCAATGAATATATATAGTAGCAACAAAATAAATGCCGGGAGCATCCGATGGCAGGAATCAAACGTTTTATTACATATATATATGCATACGAAAATGGAACAAAAGGAATCAACGCGGGATTTGCAAAAGTGGAGATCAGAGGAAATGAATGCAGGATTGAAGTGCATCTGCGTGGAACACCAATTCGGATGGGAATGGATCAGGTATACCTTTTTAAAGTAGAAGGAGGGCAGATGCTTGCGTTCCCGATGGGAGAGATGAGAATGATAAAAGGAAGCGGAGATTATGGAACAATTATAAAAGCAGATCAGATTGGAGGATCAGAATACTCGTTTGCCGAGATGGATGGAATGGTTTTTGCAGGAGAGGAAGGCGCGATTGCCATGACACGCTGGACGGAAGGAAAGCCATTTGCAGTAAAAACAGAAAATATCAGGTTGTGGGAACCGCAAAGATTTGACGTGGGTGGAACAGAAAACCAGAAAGAAAATGAGAAAAACGAGAATATCGCGGAAAGAGCGACCGCCGAAAGAGTGAACGCGGAAAAAGTGACCGCGAAAAAAACGGAAAATCCTGCAGATAAAAACGGAGAAAATGCTGCAGAGGAGCTTCATGCAACGGAAATGCCAATGCGCAATATTTTTCCGAAGTTTGTCTGGGTGGACACGTGGGAGCGGTTCAAAAACACGTATCCCTATTTTACATTGCCGGAGGATAAAAATGTGGAGTGTGTGCGCATTGAACTGAAAGACCTGCGTGAACTGCCGCGGAAATACTGGTATCTTGGAAATAACAGCTTTTTGCTGCACGGATTTTTCAATTACCGCTATCTGGTGCTGGGAAAGCTCGAAGAGGACAAATGGTTTATCGGTGTCCCGGGGATTTATCAGCAGCAGGAGCGCGTGATGGCAGCAATCTTTGGTTTCCCGGAGTTTATGACGACCGATCACATCAACCAGTTTGGCTATTGGTATCACACGTTAGACGAATAATACAGGACAATAATTGAGAGGAAGCCGTCCATTTATGAATGGATTTCATCGGGATTTAAGATAGCGTAGCGGATGTGATCTTCCCATTTTCCCTGAATGAGAATACTGTCGCACTCAATTCCTTCCTCGAAAAAACCTGTGGCATGCAGCAGGTTTTTGGAAGGCGTATTTTCAGGCATGCAGCGGGCAAAGATTTTGTGGAGTCCGAGACCATAAAAGCCGACAGACAGTGCCATAGACAGAGCTTCTCGGGCATATCCATGATGCTGATAAGACGCATCGAATTTATAGCCGACCTCACTCGTGAAATAAGGCATTTTTATAATATTGTGCAGACAGACCGTGCCGATGATGGTAGATGGATCTTCTTTCAAAAAAACATAAAAGCGCACACTGGAAAGCTTGAGTGCAAGTTTTAACTCACACCTGGCGAGCGTCTGCTGGAAATCGAGTGTGTAATAATTTTCAGGAGCGGTCGGTTCATATTTTTCAAAGCAGAAACGGTTACGATATAAAAAATCATGGATTTCCCGCAGATAATCCGTGGAGGGTAGCCGTAAAATTAATCGCTCTGTTTCGTAGGAAAAAGAAAGCCCGGTGGGCAGTTGTGTGTGATTCTGCATAAAAACCTCGAATGGAAAAATTCTTATATAACATTATATACGACACCACAAAAAAAGCAAAAATATTTCTATGGTAGTGATGCGATAAATAGTGTATCATTGTATACAGAGTACCAGAACAGGAAAACAGAAAAATGAAAATGACGCAGGACGAAAAATATATGAAGGCAGCCATCCGCGAGGCGAAAAAAGCATATGCCCTGGATGAGGTGCCGATCGGGTGCGTGATCGTGCAGGATGGCACGATTATTGCGAGAGGATATAACAGAAGAAACACCGAAGGAAATACGTTGGCACACGCGGAATTGACCGCGATCAAAAAAGCGAGCAAAAAGACCGGTGACTGGCGGTTAGAGGATTGTACGATGTATGTGACATTGGAGCCATGCCAGATGTGCGCTGGAGCGATCGTGCAGAGCCGCATGAAAAAAGTGGTCATTGCCACGATGAATCCGAAGGCAGGATGCGCAGGTTCGGTGCTGAATCTTTTACAGATGGCTGCATTTAACCATCAGGTGGAGATTGAAAAAGGCGTTTTGGAGGAAGAGTGCTCGATGATGTTGTCTGATTTTTTCCGGGAGTTAAGAGAAAAGAAAAAGAGGAAAAAACAGGAAACGGTGACAGATTCCCTGTGAACTCTTGACAATGAAGGTTATTATAAGCTATACTTAAATCTCCGAGCAGCCGGGGTGGCAGCGGTACCCTGAACCAGCAATCCGCTATAGCTGGGGTGATATCAAACTGAGGGTTATCTCTTTGCGGAGCAGCCCTTCATAAGTGGCGTTGACGTTTGGGTCTTACGCAACAGGAATTTACGAACCGGGTCAGGTCAGGAATGGAGCAGCCCTAAGTAAAAGCTCTTGTGTGCCGTGAGGGTGCCTGGGCCGAGTTAACTGTGGAGGTAACGTCCGTGGACTGGACTCGAAGGGCGATGCTCGGATTTTAAATTTAAGAACAGAAACCGTAAAGAGCCGCAGCAGTGATACTACGACTCTTTTGTTATAAGAAAAATGCATAAGACAGAATGTTTTTCTGTTGGCAAAAACGTTCTGAAACTACAAAAAAGGAGAAAAGCGAATGTGGGATAAAGTGAGAAAAAGAATTGTTGATGCATGCGATGTGATGGATATGGTCATGGCGGCAGTTGTGGTCATTGGAATTGTGATAGCGGTGATCGGAATTTTTCCGCAGATTGGAGAACTGTGGCGTCACAGAGAGGAGACGGTTGCGCTTTTAGAATTTCTGGATGCGGTGCTCGGCGTTGTCATTGGTGTGGAATTCCTAAAAATGTTATGTAAACCAAATACTGCCAATATTATTGAAGCCCTGATTTTCGTGATCGCGCGTCATATGATCGTTCAGACAACGACAGCCGGAGAAGATCTGGTTTCCGTGATCAGTATCTGTATGCTTTTCCTTTTCCGCCGTTTTATGCTTGCGACAAAACCGGACAAGGAACATCATGTGCCGAATATTTTTAAGGCGATCAAGATCGCACAGTCGCCGGAATTTCAGGAAGCATTAAAAGAAACAGAAGAACATGAGACAATTTCTCAGGATGAAAAATAAAACTGCATTTATTTGAATACAAACATTGAATTTCCAAAAAACTGCTATATAATGTAAGCATGTCACGGCAAAAGTGCCGAAAATCGTGTTTATCCGGTACATAGATACGGTTTTAGAGAAAAAGAAAAGTGAGGGAAATAAAATGTTTGGATTTGGTCAGTTAATTGACATCTTGAAAAAGAACCCGAAAAAAATTGTTTTTACAGAAGGAAATGATCCTCGTATCTTAGAGGCAGCTTCCAGACTTCTTGCAAGCAACTTCTTACATCCAATTTTAGTTGGTAACCCGGATGAGATTGCAAAAGTAGCAGAAGAGAGCGGTTTCAATATCCGTGGAGCAGAGATTGTCGATCCAATGAAGTATGACAGATTTGATGAGATGGTTGAGATGTTCTGTGAACTTCGTAAGAGCAAAGGTGTTACACCAGAGCAGGCAAGAGGAATTCTTTCCCAGGCAAACTACTTTGGTACAATGTTAGTAAAAATGGGAGTTGCTGATTCCCTTCTTGGTGGAGCAACATACTCTACAGCAGATACAGTACGTCCAGCATTACAGTTGATCAAAACAAAACCGGGTAACACGATCGTATCTTCCTGCTTCATCATGGTACGTCCGGCAGCTACGGGCGAGAACGAAGTACTTGCAATGGCTGACTGTGCGATCAACATTCATCCAACAGAGGACGAGTTAGTAGAGATCGCCGGTGAGACAGCAGAGTGTGCTAAGATTTTCGGTATTGATCCAAAGGTTGCATTCTTAAGCTACTCAACACTTGGTTCCGGTAAGGGCGAGGATGTTGACAAGATGCGCAACGCAGCAGCAAAAGCAAAAGAAAAATATCCAGAGCTTCCGATCGAAGGAGAAATCCAGTTCGATGCAGCAGTTTCTCCACGTGTTGCACGTACAAAATGCAAAGATTCTCAGGTTGCAGGACATGCAAACACATTTGTATTCCCTGACATCAATGCTGGTAACATTGGTTACAAGATTGCACAGCGTCTTGGTAACTTCGAAGCTTACGGACCAATCTTACTTGGTTTAAATGCACCAATCAACGATCTGTCCCGTGGATGTAACGCTTCTGAAGTATATTCTATGGCAATCATCACAGCAGCACTTGCTTAATTGCAATTGATCGGAACATAATAATAAGAAAGAACCGTATGCGAAGAGCGTTTGAAAGAATGTTTTCGTGTGTCGGTTCTTTTTTTGTTATGGCGACGACCGCTAATCGGAGCGAGATTCGCAGAGCATATCTTGTCTCTGTGATTGGAAACACTTGAATCGTGAAATGGTATTTTGAATTTATATATGATTCTCGCAGACTGGATCATATAATTAGAATATGTGGATGAAACTGGGGAAGTATCAGATAATATGTGGATAACTATGTGGATAATGTGAATAAGTCGGTGAATATAGATAAATAATATTAATTGTTATACAATTAAAAAGAAATACGAAAAGAATTATAAAATGAAAATATATCTTTTTCTTTGATTGTATAGTAGAATATGTGTGCAATTCACATAATAGGAAAAAAAGATTTGCAGAAAATAACAAATGAATCAAACAGAGGAAAAAACAATGTTTAAAAATGCAGGACGTGTAAAACGCACAATAGAAGAATATTTTGTACTTACCGTGGCAACGCTTATTCTGGTTGTCGGCGTGTATGTATTCAAGTTCCCGAATAACTTTTCTTTCGGTGGAGTGACTGGTATTGCGGTCGTTTTGAGCGCCATTATGCCGACAACCCCTGGAAATATCACATTTATTATCAATATGGCACTGCTTGTGCTGGGATTTATTTTTCTTGGAAAAAGTTTTGGAATCAAGACTGTCTATGTCAGTGTGCTGATGTCAGTTGGGTTAAGTGCAGCGGAGAAATGGTTCCCAATGTCTGCGCCACTCACCTCACAGCCGGTGCTGGAACTGATCTATGCGATCGTGCTTCCGGCGGCGAGTTCAGCCATCTTATTTAATGTCGGAGCTTCCGGTGGTGGTACGGATATTATCGCCATGATCTTAAAGAAATACACGAAACTGAATATCGGAGGTGCGCTGTTTCTGGTAGACCTGTTTATTGTACTTGCATCCTGCCTTGTCTTCGATGCGCAGACAGGTCTGTTTTCCCTCTGCGGACTTCTGGCAAAATCACTGGTGGTCGACAATGTGATCGAGAGTATTAACATGTGCAAATACTTCACCATTATCTGCAATGATCCGGAACCAATCTGTGAGTTTATCACCCAGAAGTTAAACCGCAGTGCAACGGTATATCATGCCGAGGGTGCTTATCAGCATAACGACAAAGCAGTTATTCTCTCTGTTATGAAGCGAAGCCAGGCTGTGGAACTCCGTAACTTCATCCACGAAAATCAGCCGTCCGCTTTCATTGCGATCACCAACAGCAGTGAGATTATCGGAAAAGGTTTCCGCGGGTTGAATTAGAAAACCAGAATTGCGAAAAAGTCCGAAAGTTTGCGGACATAGGGAAATTATGCTAAAATAGACGGCATATAAGATGAATGAATTTGACGGAAATTTGTTCAAAAATAACAGGTTTTATCGAACACTAAAAGGAGAGATAAAACAGGAGAAAACAGGAGAAGGATTTCATGAAAATTTGGGAAGATGAGAAACAGGTGTACATCAGAGCGAGCATGGAGCGCAATACGCCGGAACAGAATGCAGCGCTCAAAGAGCGTTTAGAACAGATCGACTGGTCGATTTTAGAACATATCCAGAGAAAAGAGACTGTGAATGAGCGCGGTGTGTTCGCACCGTTAGAAGCAGTGGAAGTGCCGGAGATCGAGGCGCGCAGAGACGAGTTTAAAGCAGCAGGACTGGATGCAATCCGGGCAGGAAAAGTAGGAGCAGTGCTTTTAGCTGGCGGACAGGGAACAAGACTGGGGTTGGACAGACCGAAGGGAACATTAAATATCGGTGTGAACCGGGAACTTTATTTATTCGAGCAGCTTTTCCGTAATCTGATGGATGTGACGGATGAAGCCGGTGCTTACGTTCCAATGTACATTATGACAAGCAATATTAATCATAAAGATACCGTTACTTTTTTTGAGGAGCATCATTATTTTGGCTATCCAAAAGACTATGTAAAATTTTTCATTCAGGAGATGGTTCCGGCATGTGACCACGAGGGACGTGTCTATATGGAATCTGATACCGAGGTGGCAATGTCTCCAAACGGAAACGGTGGATGGTTTGGTTCCATGGTGAGCGCAGGATTATTAGATGACATCCACGCAAGAGGACTTGAATGGATCAATGTGTTTGCAGTGGACAACTGCTTACAGAGAATTGCGGATCCGCTATTTATCGGCGCAACAATCGTTTCTGGCTGTGAGAGTGGAGCGAAGGTAGTGCGCAAGGCGGCACCGGATGAAAAAGTTGGCGTGCTTTGTACTGAGGATGGAAAACCATCCATCGCAGAGTATTATGAGATGACGCAGGAGATGGCAACTGCAAGAAAAGAGAATGGAGATCTGCTTTACGGCTTTGGCGTGATCTTAAACTATCTTTTCTCTGAAAAAAAATTAGAGCAGATCGCAGACGCACGTATGCCGATTCATGTGGTGGAGAAGAAAATTCCTCATATTGATCTGGAAGGAAATATGGTGAAACCGGAGCAGCCAAACGGATACAAGTTTGAAACTTTAGTGCTGGATATGGTACATATGATGGATGACTGCATTCCATATGAAGTTGTGCGTGAAAGAGAATTTGCACCGATCAAAAACCTTCACGGCGTGGATTCCTTAGACACTGCGAGAGAGTTGCTGAAAGGCTGCGGTATTACATTATAATACCTTTGAAAAAAAGCGGCTGCTTTACAGAAAAAAGCAAAAAAGAACATGAAAAACCGCGTAAAATGGGCGTTTGCCGGGAATCCTGGCAGACGCCCATTTTGTGCAAAAGACCAAAGAAAATCTAAGAAATTTCGTAAAAACAACAGAAAAAGGAGAAAAATAACCAAAATATAACGAAAATACACTTTTCATATTGAACATATTGCACAATGAACACAGAAGGATTTTCAAGAAAAAAAGAAGTATTTTATATGTTTTTTTATAGGGACGGTTGCTATAATGCATCATGTAACAAGAAGTTACCAAATACATTAAGGGAGGTTTTCTTATATGAAAAAGAAAGTAGTTAGTGTAATTCTTGCAATGACAATGGTAGCATCCATGGCAATGGGATGCGGAAACAGCTCTGATACAACAACATCAGACAATTCAACAACAACCACAACAACAAATGATGCAGCAGCATCCACAGAGGCATCCGATGCAGCAGACGCAACAGCAGATGCAGCAAACGGAGACTTAGCTGATAAAAAAGTTGGTGTATGTATTTATCAGTTCGCTGATAACTTCATGACATTATTCCGTGGAGAACTTGAGAACTACTTAGTAGAACAGGGATTCTCAAAAGACAATATCACAATCGTAGATGGTGCTAACGACCAGGCTACACAGACAAACCAGATCCAGAACTTCATCACACAGGGTGTTGACGTTTTGATCATCAACCCAGTTAACTCTTCATCCGCAGAGACAATCACAGATATGGTTGTTGAAGCTGGTATCCCTCTTGTATACATCAACCGTGAGCCAGATGCTTCTGAGGAGCAGAGATGGGCAGATAACAACTGGGATGTAACATACGTTGGATGTGACGCTCGTCAGTCCGGTACATACCAGGGCGAAATGATCGCTGATCTTGGTCTTGACACAGTTGATATGAACGGAAACGGCAAGATCGACTACATCATGATCGAAGGTGACCCGGAGAACGTTGATGCCCAGTATCGTACAGAGTACTCCATCAAAGCTCTTGAAGATGCCGGATTAGAAGTAAACTGCTTAGACGATCAGGTTGGTATGTGGGATCAGGCTACAGCCCAGCAGTTAGTAGCTAACTCCTTAAGCCAGAATGGTAATGATATCGAAGTTGTATTCTGTAACAACGACGCAATGGCACTTGGTGCTTTACAGGCAATCGAATCTGCAGGACGTACTGTAGGTGAAGATATCTACTTAGTAGGTGTTGATGCTTTATCAGAAGCACTTGAAGATGTTCTTGCAGGAACAATGACAGGTACTGTATTTAACGATCACTTCTCACAGTCCCACAGTGCAGCAGACGCAGCTATCAACTACTTATCAGGTGCTGGAAACGAGCACTACATTGGTTGTGACTACGTGAAAGTTACAAAAGACAATGCCCAGGAAATCCTTGACATGGTTAAATAATCAATCATTGCTACATTGAAAAAGTAAAATGAAAAAAGCGGTGCGGGTGTTTGAATGGCACCCGCACTTGTCTTGAAAAGACTGACACAAGACGATCTTAATTGATTTGATAACGAAAAGAATTATGAAAATGTCATGTATTTGAAACAGCGGAAGTAATAATGGGTAAGGAATTCTGAATATTGACATTACACAGATTTTTGATCTGTATCAACATAAAATAAAACAGGTAATAGACCTGAATTTATAAAGGAGGAGCAAAATGGCTGAATATAAACTGGAGCTTAAGGGTGTTTGCAAATCTTTCCCTGGTGTAAAAGCGTTGGATAATGTACAGCTTTCATTAAGACCAGGAACAGTTCATGCACTGATGGGCGAAAACGGTGCAGGAAAATCCACTCTGATGAAATGCCTTTTCGGTATTTACAGAATGGATGCGGGGGAAGTCATTCTGGATGGCAAGAAGATTGAGATCAACAATCCGGATGAGGCAATGAAGTATGGTATTGCGATGGTACATCAGGAATTACAGCCGGTACCTGCAAGAAGCGTGGCAGAGAACCTTTATTTAGGACGTTTCCCGACCAAGGGATTCGGGCCATTTAAGATGATCGACCACAAAACTATGTATGCAGAGACAGAGAGATGGTTAAAAGAGGTAAAAATGGATTTTGATCCAAAAGCACAGCTCGGATCTCTTTCCATTGGACAGATGCAGTCCGTAGAAATTGCAAAGGCAGTTTCACAGCAGGCAAAAGTCGTGATCTTCGACGAGCCGACATCTTCTCTTTCTGATAACGAAGTAGAAGCGTTGTTCCGTATCATGAATGATCTGAGGGACAAGGGCGTTGCAATGGTTTACATTTCCCACAAGATGGATGAGATCAAGCGTATCGCAGATGATATCACGATCATGAGGGATGGTACCTATGTAGGAACCTGGCCGGCAGCAGAACTTTCAACAGACCAGATCATTGCAAAGATGGTAGGCCGTGAACTTACCAATGTATATCCACCGAAGGAGAACAAACCGGGTGAAGTCATCATGGAAGTAAAAGACTTATGTTCTATCCATGAAAAATCATTCCAGCATGTAAGCTTTGAATTGAGAAAAGGTGAGATCCTTGGATTTGGTGGACTGGTAGGTGCACAGAGAACCGAGTTGATGGAAGGTATTTTCGGTATCCGCGGTATCGCATCCGGCGAGATTTATATGCACGGCAAGAAAACCAGGATCAAACATCCTATTGATGCAATGAATGCAGGTATCGGACTTATTACAGAGGATCGTCGTGGAAATGGTATTTTCGGATGTCTTTCCATCAAAGATAATGTAGGTGTCTCTGTATACAATAAATTCCTTAAAGCAGGATTTGTGTTAGACCACAAGAAAATCAATCAGGTTGTGGATGACAGCATTAAGAAGTTAAGCATTAAGACACCAAGTATGAAGGAACACATCGCAAACCTTTCCGGTGGTAACCAGCAGAAGGTTATCGTAGCAAGATGGCTTGCAAATGATCCTGACGTACTGATCATGGATGAGCCGACCCGTGGTATCGATGTCGGTGCAAAACATGAGATTTATGAGATCATGAGTGATCTGGCAAAACAGGGAAAAGCAATCATTATGATCTCATCAGAAATGTCAGAACTTCTTGGTATGGCAGACAGAATCTGCGTTATGTGTAACGGTAAACTTACCGGCGAGATCGATCAGCCGGAAGAGATGACTCAGGCAAGAGTCATGGGCTTCGCAACCAAATTCTGATAGAGGAGGACAATAGAATGGAAAAGACAAAACAGCAGAAAGCAAAAGATTTTATTATCAACAATGGCGTTATCATTGTAATGTTTATTCTGGTTATCTACACCGGATTGACATCTGATAACTTCCTTACACGAAACAACTTAATGAACATTTTGATGAACATGAGTTCACGACTTGTCATCGCCCTTGGTATTGCAGGATGTGTAATCACCGCAGGATGTGACCTTTCCGCAGGACGTATGATCGGTTTCGCAGCATGTATTGCCGGTACATTATTACAGCGTATTGATTATTCCGGAAAGTTCTTCCCAGATATGCAGCCAATGAATGTATTCCTGGCATTGATCGTTGTCATGGCAATCTGTGCAGCATTTGGTAGTATCACAGGTTTCTTCATCGCTTACCTAAGCGTACCTCCATTCATCGCTACGCTGGCAATGATGGAAATTGTTTATGGTATTTCACTGATCTACACAGGAGCTACACCACTTGGTGGTTATGTAAAATCCTACACAGATATCGCAAACGGCAAATTCCTTGGAATCAGCTGGCTGATCTGGATCGCAATTTTAGTAGCAGTTATCACATGGTTCATTTTCAACATGACACGTCATGGAAAATATATGTATGCGATCGGTGGTAACCCGCAGGCAGCAGAAGTTGCTGGTGTTCCTGTAAAAGCAACTATGATCTTAATCTACATGAAAGCAGCAGCTATGTATGGTCTTGCAGGTTTCATGCTTGGCGCAAAAGCCGGTGGTGCATCCGTTAACTTAGGATATGGTTACGAAATGGAAGCAATCGCAGCTTGTACGATCGGTGGTGTATCCGTTACAGGTGGACGTGGTAAAGTTTCTTCTGCTATCATCGGTGTTGCTGTATTCGAGTTATTAAAAGCAGCATTACAGTACTTGGGAGTAGATGCGAACGCACAGTACATTGCAATTGGTATCGTAATCTTCGTAGCTATTTCTCTTGATATCAGAAAATACGTTGCTAAGAAATAATAAAATACAAATAATTTTGAAACATCATATGTTTTATATTATAATAATAGCGGCTGGAGCTTTTCAGCCGCTATTATTACTTAAGGGAGAAAAAGAATGACAACACAGACGATTTTAGAACAGGCAGGAATTCCATTACTTTTATTTGTGATCTGTATGTATTATGGATTGAAACTGATGATTTTGCAGGACGTTTCAACCATTCGGGGAAAGAATAAAGAACCGGTAAAAGATGAAAAGGCGTATGCAAAAAAAGGTGGAGCGCTCATTCTCTTTTTTGGTTTTGCAACACTTGTAATGACGTTTCTTCTTTTTGTGGATCTTTATGTCGCACTGGCACAGATTGTAATCTGTACGATTATTTTTGGCGTTTTGTGGAAAAAAATGAATGACAAATACGGTGCATAAAGAAAGATGGAAAAGAAATAAAAGAAAATAAAGGGCAGAAATTATGAACCAATATACCGTTTTACTTGTAGATGATGAGGAAGAAGTATTTCAAGTCATCATGAAAAAACTCGATTGGGAGAGCATGGGATTTTCCATTGCAGGCTATGCCAGAAATGGTGTGGAGGCTTTGGAAATGGCGGAGGAACTGCAGCCGGATGTGGTCATGACAGATATCAAGATGCCATATATGGACGGACTTACACTCTGCAAAAAGCTCAAAGAACTCTACCAGAAAGTGAAAGTGATCATTTTCTCCGGCTTTGATGAATTTGAGTATGCGAAAGAGGCAATTAAAATTGAGGCCGAGGAGTATATTTTAAAACCGATCAATTCCAATGAACTGCGGGAAGTATTTGAGCGGATCAAGGTCAACCTCGACAAAGAGCTGGACGAAAAAAGAAATATCGACAAACTGCGGGAATATTATATGGAAAGTCTTCCTGTTTTACAGGAGAATTTTTATACTTCGCTGATTGAAGGAAGAATCCCGGAGTCACAGATTGAAAGGTATGTGCAAAACTATCAGATCAACCTGACAGGACCATACTATGTGGTCACTGTTTTACATATCAGTACAACGAATCCGGAAAATGTGCCAATTGATCCATTTTTACTCACTGTCTCTGTGAAAAAACTTGCGGAGGAACAGTTGACCGAAAAATGGAATTGCAGGACGGTGACCTATCTTGGAGATATCCTTGTGATCGCACAGCTTTCCGATGTGGACAGCGTCACACATTTTACCGATGATATGGATCGGTTCTGCAAAATGGCAAAGCGTGTCTGCAAGGCGACTGTCACCGCGGGAATCGGTCATGTGTGCAATCAGCTTTCGCAGCTTTCACTCTCTTATCACGGTGCAAAGAATGCAACCTCTTATCGTGTTTTATATGGAAATACAAGAGCCATCAATATCGCAGAGATGGATCCACAGGAGAGCGTGGATGAACACTGGGAGGAAGCTTACATCGAGAAAATTTTAAAGAAAGTCAAGATGGGCGAGCAGGAGCCGTTGGAGGAAGCAATTGCAGAGTTTACGGGGCAGATGGCAAAGACGAGAATGTCTCTGCAGAACTACCGGATTCTTGTCATGGAACTGATTGCAGAAATTTTCCGGTTTGGAAGCAATAACCAGATTAACATGGACGAAGTGTTTGGCAACAACAGCGATTTATATAATCAGGCGTTACAGTTGGAATCCACAGATGCGCTTGGCGCATGGCTGAAGGAAAACTGTATGAAGATGCAGCGCCAGGTGACAAACGAACGTCAGGACACCACAAAATCTTTTGTGACAAGAGCAGTAGAGTATGTGAAGGAGCATTATGCAGATCAGGAGTTGAGTATTGAGACGATATGCAGTTATCTGAATGTGAGTGCAGCATATTTTTCCACTGTTTTTAAGAAGGAAACCGGAAAAACATTTATCAATTATCTCACGGACTATCGCATGGAGCAGGCAGTGGATCTGCTTTTGACGAAAGACGAGAAAACTTATATTATCGCAGAAAAAGTTGGATATTCTGATCCGAACTATTTCAGCTATGTGTTTAAAAAACAATTTGGAATGTCACCATCAAAATATAAGGCAGGTAAGTTGGGCGAAAAGTGAAAACAATAGAAAAATTTTACCGGAAAATAGCGGAATACCTTGCAAAACGTGTCAAACCCCAGACGATACAGTTTACGATATCGGTTTCATTTACGATTGTCTCTGTATGCAGTATGGGGATTCTTGGCGTGACACTTTATAATCGTTTTGTCAATCGAATGGAGGACATGACAATCGAAAGCTCGGAGCAGCTTTTGAATCAGACTGCCATCAATCTGGAAACGTATCTTAGAAACATGCGGCGCATTTCGGATGCGATGTACTATAGTGTCATTAAGGATAAGGATCTTGCAGTGGATTCTGTGGATGAGGAGATGAACCTTTTATATGAGGCGAATAAAGACAACCTGATCAGTATCGCATGTTATACGAACGATGGTAAACTGGTTGCAGCAGCACCGGTCACCAATGAGAAGGATAATTCGGACATTGTCGATCAGGAGTGGTTTGTCAATGCGGTGGATCAGATGGAAAACCTGCATTTTTCCACTCCACATGTACAGAATCTGTTTGATAATGCAGCTTACCGCTATTACTGGGTTGTTTCCTTAAGCCGTGCAGTGGAACTGACAAGCAACGGAAATTCTACGCTGGGTGTTTTGCTGGTTGATATGAACTACAGCAGCATTGAGCAGCTTTTTAATAAGGCAAATACAGATAATTCATCGGAATATGTCTATCTGATGGACAGCGATGGTGAGATTATCTATCATCCGAAGCAGAAACTGATTTACACAAATCTTTATGAGGAAAATAATCTTGAGGCGGTTCATTATGATGACGGTTCCCATCAGGAGATTTTCCAGGGGGAAAAGAGACTTATCACCGTCAAGACGGTCAGCTATACCGGCTGGAAAATTGTGAGCGTTGTGCCAATGAGCGCCTTTAATATGGGACTTTACGGTACGCGAATGTTTGTGATTATGTTGATGGCGTTGTCGATGCTGATGATTATTATCATCAATCAGCTTGTGTCTGCAAGAATTGCAAAACCATTACAGCGTCTGAATGAATCCGTCAAAGAATGGGAAGCGGGAAATCTGAATCCTACTATATATGTAGGCGGATCGTTGGAAGTAGAACATCTGGGAAAGACGTTGCGCTCTACGGTAGAACAGATTAACCAGTTGATGCATGATATTTTGTATGAACAGGAAGAAAAAAGAAAAAGTGAACTGGATGCATTGCAGTCACAGATCAATCCACACTTTTTGTATAATACACTGGATTCTATTGTATGGATGATCGAGGGCGAACGCTACGAGGATGCGGTCTTTATGATCACGCAGCTTGCGAGTCTGTTCCGTATCAGTCTAAGCCGCGGAAAAACGATCATCAGCGTTGAAGATGAGATCAAACACGCAAAGAATTACATGAATATCCAGAAAATTCGTTATAAAAACAGCTTTGCAATTGATTTTTCCATAGAGGAGGAAATTTTGCACTGCTGTACGGTAAAACTCGTGGTGCAGCCGCTGTTGGAAAATGCGATTTATTATGGCGTGGAAGGAATGGACGGTGAAGGCGAGATCCATGTAAAAGGTTACCGGAAAGAGGACGATATTTATATAGAAGTCAGCGATAACGGACTTGGTATGCCGCAGGATATGGTGGAACAGCTTTTGACCGACAATAACCGTGTGAGAAAGCATGGTTCCGGTGTGGGTGTGATCAATGTACATAATCGTATCCGTCTGCGGTTTGGCAAGCCATATGGCCTTGAAATCGAGAGTATGCCGGATGAGGGAACCACCATTCGTATCCATTTGCCGTATATTCCATATGAACCGGAAAAACTGGAACTGCTGGAAAACGGAAAGATGCAGGAACTGAAAGGGGGAAAGAGCAATGAAGAAAAATAGGATTTATTTTGGATTGCTCATTCTTGCCCTGGTAGTGACGATTGTCTGGACATCCGCTGGCATGCTTGGAGTGAATAAAGAAGAGAAAAAATACAGTGTGTCTGTGATCGTCAACGACAGCAACAATGACCGCTGGATCGCAATGCGCGAGGGACTGGAGCAGGCAGCGAAAGATGACGATATTCAGTTAAATTATGTTTCCACCGGTGTCTTTGCGAGTGAAGATGAAGAAAAGGCGCTGATCGAGCGTGAAGTGGAGAATGGAGCAGATGGAATTATCGTACAGCTTGTCTCAAGTGAGGACACATATGCAGTTTTTGAGAAAATAGATTCTTCTGTAGCGGTGATGTTATTGGAAACAGATGCGGTGTCGGAGGGAGTTTATTCCGTGACAGCCCCGGATAATCTCTGGATTGGTGAAGCACTGGCACAGACAGTTTTGCAGGATTATGGGGATTCTTTATCTGAGAAAAAAATTGGAATTCTCAGCGGAAACCAGAATCAGCTTTCCATGCAGCAGAGGCTTGGCAGCGTGAAAAAGCTGTTGGAGGATGAGAACATAGAGCCGGTCTGGATTTTATCCGGTCAGGGGGAGAATCTGTCATCGGAACTTGTGACAAAACAGGCAGATGAACCGGTGGATATTCTGATCACATTGGGAAATGCGGAGACAGAAACAGCAGTGGATTATCTGCAGGCGGATACCAGTTATAAACAACAGTTTATGATTTATGGGGAAGGGTGTTCGGATAAAACGGTATATTATCTGGACAAAGGCATAATTAAGTCACTTGTAGTACCAAATGAATTTAACATGGGATACCAGAGCGTACATGCGATTGCGGAACAAATTAAATACAAGTTTTCCAGTGCTGAAAGCACAACGGTGGAAAGTCTTGTGATCAATAGACAGAATCTGTATGATGAGGAGAATCAGAAGATTTTATTCCCAATTGTACAGTAAATCAGGAGAATCATGGTATAGGGAAAACAGGAAGAAGGAGAGAAAGGTACAGCATGAGAAGTGCAAAACAGAGAATTTCAAGTGCGTTGATTCTGGCAGTGGGCGCATCAATGCTTATGGGATGTGAACTGCCAGAGAGAAATACACAGGTGAAAAGTATCAAGATCGGTGTGACACTCTATGACCAGTATGATGCGTTTCTTTCTGAGCTGATGGAAGATTTTAACACCTATGCAGCAGCGAAGGAAGAGGAGACAGGAATCGCCATTAATGTGGAAGTCTATAATGCGTCACAGAGTCAGGCGACACAGAACAATCAGGTGGAAGCTATGGCACAGGATGGATGCGACATTATCTGTGTGAACTTAGTGGATCGTACAGATCCTACAACGGTCATTGATCTCGCAGAGAAAAATGATATCCCTGTCATTTTCTTCAACCGTGAGCTGGTGGAAGAGGATTTAGAGCGCTGGGATAAACTGTATTATGTGGGGGCGAAGGCATTTGAATCTGGAATGATGGAAGGACAGATTGCCGCAGCGGCTTTTTTACAGGATCCATCGGTCGACAGAAATCAGGACGGAGTCTACCAGTATGTTGTGCTTGAGGGGGAGCCGGGACATCAGGATGCAATAGTCCGCACGGAATACTCGGTGAATACGATTGTTTCCAGCGGGATTGAGGTGGAAAAACTGGGTTATGCCATTGCTAACTGGAACCGTGCACAGGCACAGAATAAAATGACACAGCTTTTGAGCCAGAATGGCAATAAAATAGAGTTAGTGATCGCAAACAATGACGATATGGCAGTGGGGGCGATCGATGCTTTGAAGGCCTCAGACCTAAGCCGGGAGGAATGGCCGGTGGTGGTCGGAATTGACGGCACCAATGTTGGACTTGAGGCAGTGAAGAATGGCGAGATGGTCGGTACCGTCTATAATGACAAAGAAGGACAGGCAAAGGGAATGTTGGAACTTTCTTTTGCACTTGCCACGGGCGGAAATCTGGAGGATCTGAATCTGGAGGATGGAAAATACATAAGAATGCCTTATGCAAAAGTCGGACCGGATGATGTGGATGAATATTTGAACAGATAACGTTTCTGGCGGACAGAAAATGAATGGGAGCAAGGATTTGAAGACAATCATTTATTTTAAAGGTGTCTATGACACACTGGATTTATTTACAGATCATTTGATCGAGGCATTTGAATCTATGGGATATGGGACATTTGTGTATCACACTGCAAATGAGGAAGTGAGCAAAAAGATGCTGCTCCGCCTTCTGGATGAATCACAGGAATTTGCAGTAGTGACATTTAATAACCTCGGATACAATCTTTCTTTTGAACAGTCTGAAGCAGCGGAGGATGAAGAGAAAAAACCGGAAGAACATAATATATGGAATTATTTTCATATCCCATATATTGACATTCTCATGGATCATCCGTTTCATTATGAGAAACCGCTTTGCAATATGCCGGAAACTGCGGTGATCCTGTGCACAGACCGCAATCATGTGAAGTATGTCCGGCGTTTTTTCAAAAATATCCGTCAGACAGATTTCCTTCCACATGCAGGTGTGGAATTAGGGCATAAGCACAAGCCTTTGCAGGAACGGAAGATAGATGTGCTTTATGCAGGAGCACTTCCGGTTTACACGGTCGCAAAGATGATCCCGGATCTTCATTCCATCCCGGAAGTTGACGGTGAGGAGATGATGCGGTCGGTGCTGGGAGAACTGGTACAGCACCCGGAACAGACGACGGAACAGGCGATAGAAGCATATGTGAAAACTGTGCGTGGAGACATATCTGACGGGCGTTTGCAGGAGATTATTGTAAAAATGAGATTTCTGGATTCCTACGCGACGTCTTTTTTTCGGGAGCAGGCGGTGCGCATCCTTGTGGAGAGCGGCATTCATGTGACTGCGTATGGTGTTGGCTGGGATCAGTGCGAATGGAGTGATAATCCGTATCTGACATATGGGGGTAAGGTGCTTGCACCGCAGATTCTTCCGCTTATGAACGACTCCAAGATCGTGTTAAATACCATGACCTGGTTTAAAGCAGGTGCGCACGACCGTATTTTTAATGGTATGCTTGCAGGTGCGGCGGTAGTGACAGATGATTCCACTTACCTGCGCAGAACCTTTACGGATGGAAAAGAACTTGTGATGTTTTCATTAAAGGAATTGCAGACACTGCCGGAACGGGTATTTGACTTGTTTGGCCACAGCTCCCACATGCAGGAACTGGCAGATTGTGGATATCGTGCCGCAAAAGAGGGACATACGTGGAAAAACAGGGCAGAGTATATCCGCGAGTGTTATTTGGACGAATAGAACATCAAGATACTTTCACAGGGAATTTTGGAGAGCGGTTTCGCCGGAGCATGGAAAAATGGAGGAGCGGAGACGAATGCACATTTTAATGTATCGTTGGAAGGCATACAATTACCGGGATATTGAACAGACATTCCGCCTGTTAGGACATACGGTGGACAATATTGAGCAGGAACTTGGAAATTATGACATTGATCCCGAATTTGAGGCGAAAATCGAAGCAATGATGGAAAAAAATCATTATGATATGGTGTTTACGGTCAATTATTTTGCACTGATCTCAAATTCCTGCCAGAAAATGGGCGTAAAATATGTGTCATGGACGTGTGACAATCCACTGATCAGCATGTATCATGTCTCTGTTTTTAACGACTGCAACTACATTTTTACGTTTGATAAAACAAACTATCTGGAATTTAAAGAAATGGGAGTCAAACATATCTGGTATCTTCCGCTAGCGGTGGATGTTGACCGGATCGACACAATTTTACAGAAGTCAGAGGACAGTGTAAAATACGGCGGTGACATTGCATTCGTGGGAAGCCTTTATGAGAGAAATTCCTACGACAGGATCAAGCCTACGCTGCCGGAATATCTGAGAGGCTATTTTGATGCGGTGATGGAAGCACAGCTTAACATCAGTGGTGCAAATATCGTGGAACCAATGCTCACAACGGATATTTTAGAACAGCTGCAACAGCATTTTTCACTGGAAAAGTCGGAGGGTTCTTTCTCGGATCTCGGACTGATCTTCCAGACAACGGTGCTTGGGTTTAAAATCGCAGAGATTGAGAGACGGCGCGCGCTGATTGAACTGTCAAAACATTTCCATGTGAATGTGTACAGTAACAGCAATGTCTCGGATCTTGTGCGGGTGCAGTACTGTGGTTCCGTCGATTATTGGAGCGAGATGCCAAAAGTGTTCCACGAGTCGAAAATAAACCTGAACTTCACGATCCCCAATATTAAAAGCGGGATTCCGCTCCGCATATGGGATGTACTGGGGGCAGGAGGATTTCTGATGACAAATTATCAGGCGGAGATCCCTCTTTATTTTAAGGAAGGGGAAGACCTGATATGTTTTGACGGTGTGGAAGATCTGGCAGAGAAAGCGGGCTATTATCTGGAACATGAGAAGGAGCGTAGGGAGATTGCCCGTAACGGCTATGAGAAAGTGAAACAACATCATTCTTATGTAAACCGTATAGAGACGATTTTAGAGACAATCGCATAAAAAAGACTGTTGCATGAAAACTGATTCATGTGACAGTCTTTTTAACAATAGCGGTCTAACATCATTCCAGAGTAGATCGACGTGATATATGGTGTCGCAAAATTATGTCCGGGGTTCTTGTAGGCTACAATAATTTTGTTCACGTAATTCATCGGGTCAATAGACGCCTCTGCTGCCTTGCTGTTTAATGTATCCTTGAATTGATTCAGGATTGCAAAATTATCCTGCGCATCTTCTGCAGTTGCGGCATCATACAGAAGACTGCGGTCAATATGCAGATAATTGTCGGCGTCTAATTCCAATCCCATCGCTTCTAATTCATTGCGGTAGTCTTTTGCAACACTGCTCATGTCAGAGACGAGCTTATTAGGACGCTGGGCGTCAGAATACGAATGACCGATCCTGATCACTTCGTTATAAGCATTGGCGAGTCTGCTGACATTGTCCGCAACGGCATCGGCATCTGTCTTGAAATCGATCGTTGCCTCTGAGCCATCCTTGCTGATTCCGTTTAATGTCAGATTAAACTGGTTATTTACCATAAATGAATTCGAGTAGGAGGAATGTTCTTTCCCATTTAAAACAAAAGAAGAATTCCCGGCTTTCTGTGCAATCTGATCGATTCCTAAAAGCTTCATCGCGTGCATGGAGGAGGGACTTGCATCCGGCAGGATCTGGAACAGATAGTCTTCATCATCTGCAATGCCGGTCTGGCTGGAGGAGAACACAAGTGCATTATCTCCTTTGCTGTTCTGGACCATGGAGGCATTGATGCCGATTTTCGAGTGGTTGATCAACTGCATCAGTTTTTGCTGGACATCTGCATTGGAATCCTTGCGGTCGACAGAAAACTGAAATTCATAAGAATTCGTATTCGTGTTCAGGTCAAAGGAATAAATGCCGGGTGTAAACTGATAACGATCCGGCTGAAGGTAATTTCCACGGTTAATCTGTTCTGCTGCTAACTGCTTTACTGCTATATGAAAGGTAGTTGTATCCGGAGTGTCGTCGTTTCCAATGTATTCTGCGGTTACGACATCTTCGTCCGAAGACTGGGCGATCTTTTTGGAAAAAGCTTTTTCAATACCCTGGTCGCTGCCTGAAAGTGAAGCAACGATATGCTGGATGTCTCCGACGCTTTCCTTGATATCAATAGCATATTTTTTTGCTTCCCCGAGGTTTTTAATTTTGTACAGAGGGGATTCTTTATTTGTTTTTACAATTTTATTATAAGTGTCACGCAGCTGGCTTTTCTTGTGCGTGTCATAGCGCGATACAGTCGAATTGCCATAAGTACTCAGATAGTACTGGTAGGCACTGTCAATGGCTGCCATAGATGTTCCCCTCCTTTCTTCCTTGAAATCATAATGTAGTACTGTCTTAATATAATAAGAAGTAATTCGTTATGCGGGGATGAAAATCCGTTTCATTAAATTACAGAATATATATCGGTAGTTCTATAAAAAATATTTATCTTTTTTTGCATTATTATAGGAAATGTGGAAAAAAGCAAGAAAAAAACAAAAAAATTTGTTGACGACCAATATTCTGTGTGCTATATTAGTCTAGCGATGGAAGTAGGTCTTTTTTTTATGCCTTTTTTTAGGTCGGACTTATTTTCGACTAAAAGGTGTAGAAAAACACAAAGAATTTAATGGAGGTGGAAGTTGTGCGCACGAAAATAACACTGGCATGTACAGAATGCAAGAATCGTAATTACAACACGACAAAAGACAAGAAAGCTCATCCAGACAGAATGGAAACCAAAAAGTATTGTAGATTCTGTAAGACTCATACATTACACAAGGAAACCAAATAGTTTAGCTGGGTGAAGGAGTGAGAAAATGGGAGAAACCGAGAAATTAGTAAAAGCTCCGGAAAATGGTCAGCACATGAGTCTGCTGGCGAAACTGTCGAGCTGGTTTACCGGTCTCAAGGCTGAATTCAACAAGATTATTTGGCCAGACAAACAATCACTTGCAAGACAGACAGGAGCCGTTGTTGCGACATCTGTTGTTTTAGGTCTTGTCATCGCTCTTCTGGATTTTTTGATCCAGTATGGCGTTGATTTCCTTGTAGGTTTAAGTTTTTAATTGGAGGCAAAGGTAATTATGGCAGAAGCACACTGGTATGTAGTTCATACCTACTCAGGATATGAGAATAAGGTAAAAGCCAATATCGACAAGACGATCGAAAACAGACATCTGGAAGATCAGATCTTAGAGGTCCGTGTTCCGATGCAGGACGTTGTTGAGTTGAAGAATGGCGCAAATAAAACCGTATCAAAGAAGATGTTTCCGGGATACGTACTTATCAATATGGTTATGAATGATGACACCTGGTATGTTGTCAGAAATACCCGTGGTGTTACCGGATTCGTTGGTCCGGGAAGCAAGCCGGTACCGCTTACCGATATGGAAATGAAACCATTAGGTATCAAGACTGAGAACGTTGAGGTTGATTTTGCAGAGGGTGACACAGTGACTGTTATCGGCGGTGTCTGGAAGGATACTGTTGGTGTGATCCAGTCCATGAACCACAGCAAGCAGATCGTTACCATCAATGTGGAACTTTTTGGTCGCGAAACACCAGTAGAAATAAGTTTCGCAGATATTAAGCTTATGAAATAAGCAGACTTGTATGACAAGTTCAAAATTTATTAAGGAGGCAATTTTCCAATGGCAAAGAAAGTAGAAGGATACATCAAATTGCAGATTCCTGCGGGCAAGGCTACACCTGCTCCTCCAGTTGGACCTGCACTTGGACAGCACGGCGTTAACATCGTTGAATTTACAAAACAGTTCAACGCAAGAACAGTCGATCAGGGAGATTTAATCATTCCTGTAGTTATTACAGTATACGCAGACAGAAGCTTCAGCTTCGTTACAAAGACACCACCTGCTCCTGTATTAATTAAGAAAGCCTGCAACATCAAATCTGGTTCTGCTACACCGAACAAGACAAAAGTTGCTACACTTTCCAAAGCAAAATTACAGGAAATCGCAGAATTAAAAATGCCAGACTTAAATGCAGCATCTCTTGAGGCAGCTATGAGCATGATTGCAGGAACTGCAAGAAGTATGGGTGTTACTGTAGAAGAATAAGATTTTACAGTACAGGCCGGACGGTTTAACCACACCGGCAGATAGTCACTATGAACGATTATGTGGGAGGGACCTCTCCCGATAATACCACCAGGAGGTTTTTTAGAATGAAAAGAGGAAAGAAATATCAGGACGCTGTTAAGAATTTCGACAAAGCAGCTCAGTACGATGTTGCTGAAGCTATCAGCTTAGTAAAGAAAAACGCAACAGCTAAATTTGATGAGACAATCGAACTTCACATCAGAACAGGTTGTGATGGACGTCATGCAGAACAGCAGATCCGTGGCGCGGTTGTATTACCACACGGAACAGGAAAAACTGTTAAAGTATTAGTATTCGCAAAGGGTACTAAATTAGATGAAGCACAGGCAGCTGGAGCTGACTACGTTGGTGGAGAGGAATTAATTCCAAAGATCCAGAACGAAGGATGGTTAGATTTCGACGTTGTTGTTGCTACACCTGATATGATGGGTGTTGTTGGACGTTTAGGACGTGTATTAGGACCTAAAGGTTTAATGCCAAACCCAAAAGCTGGAACAGTTACTATGGACGTTACAAAAGCTGTTAACGACATCAAAGCTGGTAAGATTGAATACAGATTGGACAAAACAAACATTATCCACGTGCCAGTTGGAAAAGCTTCTTTTACAGAAGAACAGTTAAGCGACAACTTCCAGACCCTTATGGGAGCTATCAACAAAGCTAAGCCTTCAAGCTTAAAAGGTCAGTACATTAAGAGTGCAACAATCACTTCTACAATGGGACCTGGTGTAAAATTAAACGTAGTTAAGATTGCTCAGTAATCAGAATTATTTTTAATTTTTGTTGACAACCCCAATATACAATGTTATAATGCACAAGGCGTTGTGAGAACAGCGTCTTGCATATTGCCGAAGACAGTAGGTGCCTGACAGGCGTAACACTAGACCTACCGAGGAGATCTTATAGATGAATTTCATCTATAGCAGAATCATTTATGATTTTATACCTCTCTGTCTTTGACAGAGAGGTTTTTTAGTGATAAACCTCAACGTCTTTTATGCAGTCATGCAGTGGTTTTTGATCACTGCCCAAAATAATAAAAGGAGGTGCACGATTCGTGGCAAAAGTAGAACTTAAACAGCCTATCGTACAGGAAATTTCTGAAAACATCAAAGATGCACAGTCAGTAGTAGTTGTTGACTACCGTGGACTTACTGTTGCAGAAGATACTCAGTTACGTAAAGCATTAAGAGAAGCTGGTGTTTCTTACAAAGTTTATAAGAATACATTAGTTAACCGTGCTATTGCAGGAACTGAATTCGAAAGCTTAAAAGAGTCTCTTGAAGGACCAAGCGCATTCGCTATTTCTAAAGACGATGCAACAGCTCCAGCAAGAATCTTAGCAAAATTTGCAAAGACAGCTCCAGCTCTTGAAATCAAAGCCGGTGTTGTAGAAGGAACTTTCTACGATGCAAATGGTATGAAAGCTATCGCAAACGTACCATCAAGAGAAGAACTTCTTTCCAAATTACTTGGAAGCTTACAGTCTCCTATCACCAACCTTGCTCGTGTTCTTAACCAGATCGCAGAGAACGGTGGTGCAGTAGCTACAGAAGCTGCTCCGGCAGAAGAAGCAGAAACTCCAGCTGAGGCTTAATCAGCAAACAGAGATCCTGTCAGACAGGAATGAAATCAAGAATCACCGGTAACAGCCGGTCAATAATTAAATTTTAATGGAGGAAATTAAAATGGCAAAATTAACAACAGCAGAATTTATTGAAGCTATCAAAGAGTTAAGCGTATTAGAATTAAATGATTTAGTAAAAGCTTGTGAAGAAGAATTTGGCGTATCTGCAGCAGCAGGCGTTGTAGTAGCAGCAGCAGGCGGAGAAGCAGCAGCAGCTGAAGAGAAAACAGAGTTCGACGTAGAGTTAACAGAAGTTGGACCAAACAAAGTTAAAGTTATCAAAGTTGTTCGTGAAGCAACAGGATTAGGATTAAAAGAAGCTAAGGACTTAGTTGATGGAGCTCCTAAGATCCTTAAAGAAGCAGCTGACAAAGCTACAGCTGATGATATCAAAGCTAAACTTGAAGCTGAAGGCGCTAAAGTTACTCTTAAATAATTTCATTATTTTTGAAGAATTAGCTATTTTAAAGCCATGGTGTGTGCACCATGGCTTTTTTTGCGCACGTGTAATGATATGCCGTTTTTGTTACTGTTCATTCAGCACCTGAACACCATGCTGTTCAGGTGCGTATGAACGTGATGTGGGTGTGAGCAGCCCCCTTTTGCGAAGCAAAACTTTATATGGGGCTGCGAAGTTACAGTTCGCAGGGTAACCTGTGAACTGTAACTCATTTTTTGACATTTGTTGGTAAAAATGATGAATAACCATTGCTTTCACTGAAAAAAGAATGTACAATAGTGATAATACGAAAATAGAAAAGGTGCGAACCACATGAAGAACAAAACGCAGGAAAACGAAAAGAAAACGATAATTCCAAAACAGAAAAAACAGCGGTCAGTGAAAAAGGAGAAAAGCGCAGTGACAAAGAAAACTGCTAAAAAAACCAGAAACAGCAGCATGGCAGTGAAACTGGTAGCAATTCTTGTACTGATGGTTGCTGTGACCATGGTATCAAATGTGATTAACTATGATGCAATGGTGAAGATGAACCATTCGATCAAAGATGTCACAGACAGCAAAGTGCCGGATCTGCAGAATGCTTACAACATACAGTATAGTCTTGAAGCAGTGCAGAAGGATTTCTATCGTTATCTTGCGACAACAAAAGGTGAGACAAGCCATACAGAAGCCAGAAATGATTATGCAGCGGACCGGGAGGCTGTGGCTGATCTTGTGCAGCAGATGTATGATGCCACAGAGGGTGACGGACAGAAGCAGATTATGCAGAAAATCTATGATGGTGTGAACAACGTTCTGGAACGTATGGACAATGCCATGGAAAAATACGACGATGGAAAGACTGGAAAAGTTTCCATCGAAGTCAATGTGATCCGTGTCTGCATGGAAGAGGTGAATACTTATATTACCGGAATCCAGCAGAAGAGTGTGAATGAGATGGATGAGGCAACAGCCCAGTCACATGCTACCTATCAGGCAGTTTCCAAGGTGTGCGTTGGAATGGCTGCGGTATCTATTCTTGTTGGAATAGCTGGAATTCTTGTTATTCTGATCGGCGTTGTGAAACCAATGCGCGCAGCAACCAGAGATCTCATGAAGATGATCACTGAGATCGATGGGGGAAGTGGTGATCTTACTGCACATCTGAAGGTCAGAGGCAATGATGAGATCGGACAGATGGTTCGTGGATTCAACCAGTTTATAGATGTATTGAGAAATCTGATCGAGAAGATAAAAAAAGGTTCCGGAGAACTCGAACATACAGCGGCGAGCGTTGACGACGGAATCCGTGCAGCGGGCGATAAGATCACAGGCACATCTGCGACGATGGAACAGCTGGCAGCCAGCATGCAGGAAGTATCTGCAACCGTTATTAATATTACTGAGAATATTGAGAGCATCCGAAAAGACATCACAGTTATGGCAGATAAGACAGGAGAGGGACTTGAACGTGTGGACAGTATCCGCCAGAAGGCAGAGGGTATGAAGGCAGATGCAACTGCAAGCCAGGTGTCTGCAGCCGATATGGTGGCGCGTATTTCAGGAGAACTTTCCACTGCGATTGAACAGAGCAAACAGGTGGAAGAGATCAATAAGCTTACAGATGAGATATTGTCAATTTCTTCACAGACAAATCTTCTTGCATTGAATGCTTCCATTGAAGCAGCAAGAGCCGGGGAAGCCGGAAAAGGCTTTGCGGTCGTTGCAGATGAGATTCGGAAGCTTGCGGATGAAAGCAGAAATACAGCTAATGGAATTCAGAATATCAGTAAGATGGTAACAGAATCGGTAGAAAACTTAGCTGGAAATGCGGGCAAGATGCTTGATTTTGTAAATCAGGACGTCTTGAATGACTACAAGGGAATGGTTGAATCCGGTGAGACTTACAATGAGGATGCCGTACAGATGAATGAGATGATGCAGGATCTTCAGAGTGTAGCAGAGAATCTCCGCCGGGCTGCAAATGAAATTTCGGAGGCTGCAGATGGCGTATCCAATGCAGTGAACCAGAGCGCAGCGGGCGTGTCTAATGCGGCAGAGTATACTTCTGAACTTGCAGGTCATATGACCGGAATCAATGAATCTGTTGAGAAGAATGTGAACATCGCAGAAACATTGAAGAATGAGGTAGCTGGTTTCCAGTGTGAATAAGCGATAGCGATTGCAGCTTTGTAATCATGCATAAGACAAAATAGAAATATAAGATACTATATATAGAAGAAACAGATACACAATATACTACGGATAGGTATCTGTTTCTTCTTTTTTATAAATACTAATAAATTTATTAGAAAAAATGAAATTTATCTTGACGGTTTTACTTGACTTGATATATAATATACGTTGCACTATTGTGGTGCAGTAGGCTTATAGCCATAAGATGTGAGTGTTCACATACCGTATATACAGGCGGTAGATGCAATACAACAGGCAATTTGTTTGTTGAGAATAAAAACGAGAGGTGAAACGTCAATGGAGAAAAACAGAATACGTCCGGTGAAAGCCGGAAAAGGCATGCGTATGAGTTACTCAAGACAGAAAGAGGTATTGGAAATGCCAAACCTTATAGAAGTTCAGAAAGACTCCTATAAGTGGTTTTTGGACGAAGGCTTAAAAGAAGTTTTCGACGATATCTCTCCGATTGCAGATTACAGCGGTCATCTGAGTCTGGAATTTGTGGATTTTACATTATGCGAAGATGATGTAAAGTACACAATCCCTGAGTGCAAAGAAAGAGACGCAACATATGCAGCACCTTTAAAGGTAAAGGTAAGACTTCACAACAAAGAAACTGATGAAATCAACGAGCATGAAATTTTCATGGGCGACCTTCCTTTGATGACTGAAACTGGAACTTTCGTAATCAATGGTGCAGAGCGAGTAATCGTCAGCCAGTTGGTTCGTTCCCCTGGTATCTATTATGGTATCGCTCACGATAAAGTGGGTAAACAATTGTATTCTTGTACTGTAATTCCAAACCGTGGAGCTTGGTTAGAGTATGAAACAGACTCCAATGACGTATTTTACGTTCGTGTAGATAGAACCAGAAAAGTGCCGATCACAGTATTGATCCGTGCGCTTGGTGTTGGAAGCAACCAGGAAATCATTGATTTATTTGGTGAGGAACCTAAGATCGTTGCAAGTTTTGGCAAGGATGTTGCTACAAATTACGAAGAAGGACTTCTTGAATTATATAAGAAAATCAGACCAGGCGAGCCGCTTTCAGTAGAAAGTGCGGAGAGCCTTATTAATGCTATGTTCTTTGACCCAAGAAGATATGATCTTGCAAAGGTAGGACGTTATAAGTTCAATAAGAAGTTAGCATTAAAGAACCGTATCAACGGACATGTTCTTGCAGAAGATGTTGTTGATGTGACAACTGGTGAGATCATTGCAGAAGCAGGTACAGAAGTAACCCGTTCTTTAGCTGATGATATCCAGAATGCAGCAGTTCCATATGTATGGATCCAGACTGAGACAAGAAACGTAAAAGTTCTTTCTTCTATGATGGTAGATTTAAGACATTACGTTGACTGCGATCCAAAGGAACTTGGCATTACAGAATTAGTTTACTACCCAATTCTTGCACAGTTAATGGAAGAAAATCCGGATGTGGAAGATTTAAAAGAAGCAATTAAGAAAAATGTACATGATCTGATTCCAAAGCATATTACAAAAGATGATATCTTCGCATCCATCAATTACAATATGCATTTAGAGTATGGTATTGGTCATGATGATGATATCGACCATTTGGGTAACAGACGTATCCGTGCGGTTGGCGAATTATTACAGAACCAGTACAGAATCGGACTTTCCAGATTAGAGAGAGTTGTCCGTGAAAGAATGACGACACTTGACCTGGATGGTATTTCTCCACAGAGTTTAATTAACATCAAACCGGTAACTGCAGCAGTGAAAGAGTTCTTCGGTTCTTCCCAGCTGTCTCAGTTCATGGATCAGAACAACCCTCTTGGTGAGCTGACTCACAAGAGACGTTTATCTGCATTGGGACCTGGTGGTTTGTCCAGAGACCGTGCCGGATTCGAGGTTCGAGACGTTCATTATTCTCACTATGGACGTATGTGTCCAATTGAGACGCCTGAAGGTCCTAACATCGGTCTGATCAACTCACTGGCAAGTTATGCGCGTATTAATGAGTATGGTTTCATTGAAGCTCCATACCGTAAGATTGATAAATCAGATCCAAAGAATCCTCGTGTCACAGATGAAGTAGTCTACATGACAGCGGATGAAGAGGATAATTACCATGTAGCACAGGCGAACGAGGCGCTTGATGCAGAGGGACATTTTGTTCGTAATTCTGTATCTGGTCGTTATCTGGATGAGACACAGGAATATGAGAAGACCATGTTTGATTACATGGACGTATCTCCTAAGATGGTATTCTCTGTTGCGACTGCATTAATTCCGTTCTTACAGAACGATGATGCGAACCGTGCGCTGATGGGATCAAACATGCAGCGTCAGGCAGTACCTCTTCTTACAACAGAAGCTCCTGTTGTTGGTACAGGTATGGAGACAAAAGCGGCCGTTGACTCAGGTGTCTGCGTTGTTGCAAAAAAAGCAGGTACAATTGAAAGCTCTGAGTCCAATCAGATCATTGTAAAAAATGATGATGGAACAAGAGATGTATACAAACTTACAAAGTTTTCAAGAAGTAACCAGTCAAACTGCTACAATCAGAGACCAATCGTATTCAAGGGTGACCATGTAGAGGTTGGTGAGGTTATCGCAGACGGACCATCTACTTCTAACGGAGAACTTGGACTTGGTAAGAACCCATTGATCGGATTTATGACCTGGGAAGGTTATAACTACGAGGATGCTGTTCTTTTAAGTGAGAGACTTGTACAGGATGATGTTTATACATCCATCCATATTGAAGAATATGAAGCAGAAGCACGTGACACTAAATTAGGACCGGAGGAGATTACTCGTGACGTTCCAGGTGTCGGCGATGATGCATTAAAAGACCTTGATGAAAGAGGTATTATCCGTATCGGTGCAGAGGTTCGTGCCGGTGATATCTTAGTCGGAAAAGTTACTCCTAAGGGAGAGACAGAACTGACAGCAGAAGAGAGACTTCTCCGTGCGATTTTTGGTGAGAAGGCAAGAGAAGTACGTGATACTTCCTTAAAAGTTCCTCACGGCGAATATGGTATCGTTGTGGAAGCCAAAGTATTTACAAGAGAAAACGGAGATGAGTTATCTCCAGGAGTAAACCAGGCAGTCCGCATTTACATTGCACAGAAGAGAAAAATCTCTGTCGGTGATAAGATGGCCGGCCGTCATGGTAACAAGGGTGTCGTTTCCCGTGTATTACCTGTAGAAGATATGCCATTCCTTCCAAATGGTCGTCCTCTTGATATCGTATTGAATCCATTAGGTGTACCTTCCCGTATGAATATCGGTCAGGTCCTTGAGATTCACCTGAGTCTTGCTGCAAAAGCATTGGGATTCAACATTGCAACACCGGTATTTGATGGTGCAAAGGAAATTGATATCCAGGATACACTGGAATTGGCTAATGATTATGTAAACTTCGAATGGGAAGATTTTGAAGCAAAATACAAAGATGTACTTGGCGAAGAAGTTATGAAGTACTTATGGGACAACAGAGACCACAGAGCACTGTGGAAAGGTGTTCCAATTTCCCGTGATGGAAAAGTTCAGCTGCGTGATGGACGTACCGGAGAACCATTTGATTCACCTGTAACAATCGGACACATGCATTACCTGAAACTGCACCACCTGGTAGATGATAAGATCCATGCACGTTCTACTGGTCCTTACTCTTTAGTTACCCAGCAGCCACTTGGTGGTAAAGCGCAGTTCGGTGGACAGCGTTTCGGTGAGATGGAGGTTTGGGCGCTGGAAGCTTACGGTGCAGCATATACCTTACAGGAAATCCTTACAGTGAAGTCTGATGACGTTGTAGGACGTGTTAAGACTTATGAGGCAATTATCAAAGGTGATAATATTCCTGAACCGGGAATTCCAGAATCATTCAAGGTATTACTGAAAGAGTTACAGTCCTTAGGACTTGATGTCACAGTATTAGATGACGAAGGAAATGAAGTTGAATTAATGGAAACAAGTGAGTACGGTAACACCGACCTGAACTCCATTATTTCAGGCGATAAAGATTTCGCTTTTGAAGACAGTGAATCATTCTCCAAGATGGGATTCACAAAGAAAGAATTTGATTCTGAAAACGAAGAACTTGTTGACGTAGAAGAAGAGGAAGACACCGATGCAGATGATGACTCTGATTTTTACGATGATATGCCGGAAGACAATTTCGAAGAGTAAATAATCAATAAGCATTTAAGGTCTGTGCATCCGCACAGACCGATAAAGAGAGTCGATTCTGTAAAGTAGAGAAAGGGAGTGTCATAGATGCCAGAAACAACAAATAAAGAGGCAATTAACCAGTCTGTTTCATTTGATGCCATCCGTATTGGTTTAGCATCCCCGGAAAAGATCAGAGAATGGTCCCGCGGTGAAGTTAAAAAACCGGAAACAATCAACTATAGAACATTGAAACCGGAAAAAGATGGTCTTTTCTGTGAGAAGATTTTTGGACCTAGCAAAGACTGGGAATGTCATTGCGGTAAATATAAGAAAATTCGTTACAAGGGCGTTGTCTGCGACCGTTGTGGCGTTGAGATCACAAAATCCAGCGTTCGTAGAGAGCGTATGGGACACATCGAGCTTGCTGCACCTGTATCCCATATCTGGTACTTCAAAGGAATTCCATCGCGTATGGGATTGATCCTTGACTTATCTCCAAGAACATTGGAGAAAGTTTTATACTTTGCTTCTTACATCGTATTGGATGCAGGCAATACTGCATTACAGTACAAACAGGTACTTTCCGAAGGAGAATACCAGGATGCAAGAGAACAGTACGGCAATGCATTCCGTGTAGGAATGGGTGCTGAGGCAATTCAGGAATTATTACAGGCGATTGATCTGGAAAAAGATTCTGCTGAATTAAAAGCAGAGTTAGAAGATGCAACTGGTCAGAAACGTGCCAGAATCATTAAGAGACTGGAAGTTGTAGAAGCATTCCGTGAATCTGGAAACAAACCAGAATGGATGATCATGACCGTTGTACCGGTTATCCCACCAGATCTTCGTCCAATGGTTCAGTTGGATGGTGGACGTTTTGCTACCTCTGATTTGAATGATTTATATAGAAGAATTATCAACAGAAATAACCGTTTGAGAAGACTTCTTGAGTTAGGAGCTCCTGATATCATCGTTCGTAACGAGAAACGTATGTTACAGGAAGCTGTTGATGCCCTGATTGATAACGGTCGTCGTGGACGTCCGGTTACAGGACCAGGAAACAGAGCATTAAAATCCTTATCCGATATGTTAAAAGGTAAATCCGGTCGTTTCAGACAGAACTTACTTGGTAAACGTGTTGACTATTCAGGACGTTCCGTTATCTGTGTTGAGCCAAAATTAAAGATTTATCAGTGTGGTCTTCCAAAAGAGATGGCAATTGAATTATTCAAACCTTTCGTTATGAAAGAACTTGTTGCCAACGGATCTGCACACAACATCAAGAGTGCTAAGAAAATGGTCGAGAGACTCCAGACAGAAGTCTGGGATGTCTTAGAAGACGTTATCAAAGAGCATCCGGTTATGTTAAACCGTGCTCCTACACTGCATAGATTAGGTATTCAGGCATTCGAGCCAATCTTAGTAGAAGGTAAAGCAATCAAGTTACATCCATTGGTATGTACCGCGTTCAACGCCGACTTCGATGGTGACCAGATGGCTGTACATCTTCCATTATCTGTAGAGGCTCAGGCTGAGTGTAGATTTATGCTTCTCTCACCGAACAACCTGTTAAAACCATCTGACGGTGGTCTTGTAGCAGTTCCTTCACAGGATATGGTCCTTGGTATCTACTATTTAACACAGGAGAGACCGGGAGCTAAGGGAGAGGGCAAGATCTTCAAGAGTGTCAACGAAGCAATCCTTGCATACGAGAACGGAGCAGTAACACTTCACTCCAGAATCAAAGTCCGTATGACAAAGACAATGCCGGATGGAAAAGAAATCACAGGAGTTGTTGAGTCCACATTAGGACGTTTCATCTTCAATGAGATCATTCCTCAGGATTTAGGATTTGTTGACAGAAGCATTCCTGGCAATGAATTAAAACTGGAAGTAGATTTCCTTGTTGCCAAGAAACAGAACAAACAGATTCTTGAAAAAGTAATCAATATCCATGGTGCTACCAAGACAGCAGAAGTTCTGGATGCTGTAAAAGCTATGGGTTACAAATATTCCACAAGAGCAGCGATGACCGTATCCATTTCCGATATGACGGTTCCACCAGAGAAACCTGCAATGATCAAAGCAGCTCAGGATACAGTAGACAGAATTACAAAACAGTACAAACGTGGTCTTATCACAGAGGAAGAACGTTACAAAGAAGTTGTTGAGACATGGAAAGAGACCGATGATGAGCTTACAAAAGTGCTTCTGGAAGGTCTTGATAAATACAACAACATCTTCATGATGGCGGATTCCGGAGCCCGTGGTTCTGATAAACAGATCAAACAGCTTGCAGGTATGCGTGGTTTGATGGCTGATACAACCGGTAGAACAATCGAGCTGCCTATCAAATCCAACTTCCGTGATGGTCTTGATGTATTGGAGTACTTCATGTCTGCGCATGGAGCACGAAAAGGTATGTCCGATACAGCGCTTCGTACAGCCGATTCCGGATACCTTACGAGACGTCTTGTAGACGTATCACAGCATATGATCGTTCGTGAATCTGACTGCTGTGAGGGCAAGAACAGAGAAATCCCTGGTATGTGGGTAACTGCATTCATGGATGGAAAAGAAGAGATAGAAAGTCTTCAGGAACGTATTACAGGTCGTTTCTCCTGCAATACAATTTGTGATAAAGATGGCAATGTCATTGTAAAGGCAAACCATATGATCACACCAAAACGTGCAGCAGAAGTTATGAGCCGTGGTGTTGATGAGAATGGCAATCCAATCGAGAAAGTGAAGATCCGTACCGTATTATCCTGCCGCTCCCATATGGGTGTATGTGCAAAATGTTATGGAGCAAACATGGCTACCGGTCAGGCAGTTCAGGTTGGTGAGGCTGTTGGTATCATCGCAGCACAGTCCATCGGTGAGCCTGGTACACAGCTTACCATGCGTACTTTCCATACAGGTGGTGTTGCCGGTACCGATATCACACAGGGTCTTCCTCGTGTCGAAGAAATTTTCGAGGCAAGAAAACCGAAGGGACTTGCCATTATCACAGAATTTGGTGGCGTAGCTAACATCAAAGATACTAAGAAGAAACGTGAGATCATCGTTACAAACAATGAGACTGGTGAATCTAAGGCATACTTAATCCCTTACGGTTCCAGAATCAAAGTAATGGACGGCGCAGTGCTTGAAGCTGGTGACGAGCTGACCGAAGGTTCTGTAAATCCACATGACATCTTAAAGATCAAAGGTGTCCGTGCTGTTCAGGATTACATGCTCCGCGAGGTTCAGCGTGTATACCGTTTACAGGGTGTTGAAATCAACGACAAACATATCGAGTTGATCGTACGTCAGATGTTGCAGAAAGTCCGCGTTGAGACAAACGGTGATTCTGATATGCTTCCGGGAACATTAGTAGATACTCTTGATTTTGAGGATACAAATGAACTGCTTGAGAGTGAAGGAAAAGAAATGGCAGAAGGAAAACAGGTATTACTTGGTATTACCAAAGCTTCCTTAGCTACGAACTCCTTCTTATCGGCAGCTTCCTTCCAGGAGACAACAAAAGTTCTGACAGAAGCAGCTATCAAAGGAAAAGTTGATCCACTGATCGGTATGAAAGAAAACGTAATCATTGGTAAACTGATCCCGGCTGGTACAGGTATGAAGAGATACCGCAATATCAAACTTGATTCTGATGTCAATGAAAATGACGAGATTGATTTTGATGACGATTCTTTTGCAGATGAAGAATTTGCACCAGTAGAAGAATAAGATATTGAAATAAGAGAGGAATGGATGAAAATCTGTTCCTCTTTTTTCGTAATCATAATATCTGGTATAAAAAAGCCAGATATTGGAAATGCTTTAAAAGCGTAAGAAAAATCTATGTAAAAGTGCTTGACATCTGGGATGGACACCTATATAATAATTTAGCGTGCACAAAAAGGCATGCAGTTTGAACTTTTTTGTTCACATAATATTAACAGGAGGTGAAAATAATGCCAACATTTAACCAGTTAGTAAGAAAAGGACGTCAGACATCTGTTAAGAAGTCTACAGCACCTGCACTTCAGAAGGGTTACAACTCTTTACAGAAGAGACCTACAGATGCTCCTTCTCCACAGAAGAGAGGTGTTTGTACAGCTGTTAAGACAGCTACTCCTAAAAAACCTAACTCAGCTCTTAGAAAGATCGCCAGAGTACGTCTCTCTAACGGAATCGAAGTAACAAGCTACATTCCAGGTGAAGGACACAACTTACAGGAGCATAGCGTTGTTATGATCCGTGGTGGACGTGTTAAGGACTTACCAGGTACAAGATATCACATCATCCGTGGTACACTTGATACAGCAGGTGTTGCTAACAGAAAACAGGCTCGTTCTAAATACGGCGCTAAGAGACCAAAGGCTTCTAAGTAATTTTTGATTACAGAATGAAGTAAAACCAATAGTATCACAAACAGAACTAAAAGGTTTAGTGTTGGAATTGTTTCACTAGAGATATATTTCCGCACGAACACTAAGGGGGAACAAGATTTTGTTCCGAGATGGGCTTGCCCATTTTACACATGTGAGTACCGTTGAATTAATCGAAATGAAGTTCACTGACAACATGTTGCATTGAACTTTCATTGCAAATGTTGCAGAGCCGGGAAACCGGACACAGTAAATGCAGGGAAGACCTGTATAGTAAATTATGATTAAGGAGGGAAGAACCGTGCCACGTAAAGGACATACTCAGAAAAGAGACGTATTAGCAGATCCAATTTACAATAACAAAGTCGTTACAAAGCTTGTCAACAACATTATGTTAGATGGTAAGAAAGGTGTAGCACAGAAAATTGTATATGGAGCTTTCGCAAGAGTAGAAGAGAAAACAGAAAGACCTGCTCTTGAGGTATTTGAAGAAGCCATGAATAACGTTATGCCTGTTCTTGAAGTAAAGGCTAGACGTATTGGTGGTGCAACATACCAGGTACCAATCGAAGTTAGACCAGACCGTCGTCAGGCTTTAGGACTTCGTTGGTTAACAACTTTCTCACGTAACAGAGGTGAGAAGACCATGGAAGAAAGACTTGCAAATGAAATCATGGATGCAGCTAACAACACAGGTGCATCTGTTAAGAGAAAAGAAGATATGCACAAAATGGCAGAAGCAAACAAAGCATTCGCTCATTACCGCTTCTAATATCATTTGCCATATGAATAGATACCGGGAGCAAAGCAACTTTGCTCTCAAGTATTATAAAAATGTTCTGCGCATATCGGCGTAGTAAATTAAGGAGGAAAAACCTTGGCTGGAAGAGAATATCCATTAGAGAGAACCAGAAACATTGGTATTATGGCTCACATTGATGCTGGTAAAACAACATTAACAGAGCGTATTCTTTACTATACCGGTGTTAACTATAAGATTGGTGATACTCATGAAGGTACTGCTACCATGGACTGGATGGAACAGGAGCAGGAAAGAGGTATCACAATTACATCAGCCGCTACTACATGCCACTGGACTTTGGAAGAGTTCACAAAACCAAAGAAAGGTGCTTTAGAGCATCGTATCAACATCATTGATACTCCTGGACACGTAGACTTTACTGTAGAGGTAGAGCGTTCCCTTCGTGTACTTGATGGTGCTGTCGGCGTATTCTGTGCAAAGGGTGGTGTTGAACCACAGTCAGAAAACGTATGGCGTCAGGCTGATACCTACAACGTACCTAGAATGGCTTTCATTAACAAGATGGACATCTTAGGTGCTAACTTCTACGGAGCTGTTGATCAGATTCGTACAAGATTAGGAAAAAATGCTATCTGTCTTCAGTTGCCAATCGGTAAAGAGGACGATTTCAAAGGAATTATCGACTTATTCGAGATGAAGGCTTATATCTACAATGATGATAAAGGTGACGATATCACTGTAACAGATGATTTAGGTGATATGGCTGATGAAGCTGAACTTTATCATGCAGAATTAGTAGAGAAAGTCTGCGAGTTAGATGATGACTTAATGATGATGTACCTTGAGGGTGAGGAACCATCTGTTGAGGAGATGAAGAAAGTATTAAGAAAAGCTACATGTGAATGTACTGCTGTACCTGTTTGCTGTGGTTCTGCTTACAGAAACAAAGGTGTACAGAAGTTAATCGATGCAGTTATCGAGTACATGCCAGCTCCAACAGATATCCCAGCTATCAAAGGTGTTGACTTAGATGGTAATGAAGTAGAGAGACATTCTTCTGATGAAGAACCTTTCGCTGCATTAGCATTCAAGATCATGGCTGACCCATTCGTTGGTAAGCTTGCATTCTTCAGAGTTTACTCTGGTACAATGAACTCCGGTTCTTATGTATTAAATGCTACAAAAGATAAAAAAGAACGTGTTGGACGTATCTTACAGATGCATGCCAACAAACGTGCGGAATTAGATAAAGTTTACTCCGGAGATATCGCAGCTGCTGTAGGTTTCAAATTTACAACAACTGGTGATACAATCTGTGATGAACAGCATCCGGTAATCTTAGAGTCCATGGAATTCCCAGAACCAGTTATCGAGCTCGCTATCGAGCCTAAGACAAAAGCTGGACAGGGTAAAATGGGTGAGGCTCTTGCAAAACTTGCAGAAGAAGATCCTACATTCCGTGCTCACACAGATCAGGAAACTGGTCAGACAATCATTGCTGGTATGGGTGAGTTACATTTGGAAATCATCGTTGACCGTCTGCTTCGTGAATTCAAAGTAGAAGCTAACGTAGGTGCTCCACAGGTAGCTTACAAAGAGACATTTACAAAACCTGTAGATGTTGAGTACAAATATGCAAAACAGTCCGGTGGACGTGGTCAGTACGGACACTGTAAAGTTAAATTTGAGCCGATGGATCCAAACGGCGAAGAGACATTCAAATTCGAATCTACCGTTGTCGGTGGTGCTATTCCTAAGGAATACATCCCAGCAGTTGGTGAAGGTATCGAAGAAGCTGCTCAGGCAGGTATTCTTGGCGGATTCCCAGTTCTTGGTGTTCACGCTAACGTATACGATGGATCTTACCATGAGGTCGACTCTTCTGAAATGGCATTCCACATCGCTGGATCTATGGCATTCAAAGAGGCTATGGCAAAAGCTTCACCAGTATTACTTGAGCCTATCATGAAGGTAGAAGTTACAATGCCTGAAGAATACATGGGTGATGTAATCGGTGATATCAACTCCCGTCGTGGACGTATCGAGGGTATGGACGATATCGGTGGTGGTAAAATGGTTAAAGCATATGTACCACTTGCTGAGATGTTCGGTTACTCTACAGACTTACGTTCTAAGACACAGGGACGTGGTAACTACTCTATGTTCTTCGAGAAATATGAGCCAGTACCAAAATCTGTTCAGGAAAAAGTTCTTGCAGATAAATCCAAATAAATTCTGAAAAAAAGCATGGCTTATAACTGATTTCAGTTATTTCTGTGTAACAGAATCTAAAAACAATATTAAATCACAGAAATCCCTTAAAATAAGGGATTCTGTGATAAAAATAACTTGAAAAAGCTAAGATTATTTTATATAATCATAGATAGCCGAGTTATTAAATATAACAACTATAGCCAATATGGCATCAATTTAAGGAGGATATTCAAAATGGCAAAAGCTAAGTTTGAAAGAACAAAACCACATTGTAATATCGGTACCATTGGTCACGTAGATCATGGTAAAACAACTTTAACAGCAGCTATCACAAAAGTTTTATCTGAAAGAGTAGCTGGTAACGCAGCTGTAGATTTCGCTAACATCGATAAAGCTCCAGAAGAAAGAGAACGTGGTATCACAATTTCTACTGCTCACGTTGAGTACGAGACAGAGAAGAGACATTACGCACACGTTGACTGTCCTGGACATGCTGACTACGTTAAGAACATGATCACTGGTGCTGCTCAGATGGATGGAGCTATCCTTGTAGTAGCTGCTACTGACGGTGTTATGGCTCAGACAAAAGAGCACATCTTATTATCCCGTCAGGTAGGTGTACCTTACATCGTAGTATTCATGAACAAATGTGATATGGTTGACGATCCAGAATTATTAGAGTTAGTTGAGATGGAAATCACAGAACAGCTCGAAGAGTACGGATTCAATGACTGCCCAATCATCCAGGGATCTGCTTTAAAAGCTCTTGAAGATCCAATGGGACCTTGGGGAGACAAGATCATGGAATTAATGGATACAGTTGATTCTTATATTCCAGATCCACAGCGTGATACAGATAAACCATTCTTAATGCCAGTAGAGGACGTATTCACAATCACAGGTCGTGGTACAGTTGCTACAGGTAGAGTAGAGAGAGGAACACTTCACTTAAATGATCCACTTGAGATCTTAGGTGTTAAAGAAGATGTTCAGTCTACAGTTGTAACTGGTATCGAGATGTTCCGTAAACAGTTAGACGAGGCTATGGCTGGTGATAACATCGGTGCATTACTTCGTGGTGTTAACCGTGACCAGATCGTTCGTGGACAGGTTCTTGCTAAACCAGGTACTGTAACATGCCACAGAAAATTCACAGCTCAGGTTTACGTTTTAACAAAAGACGAAGGTGGACGTCATACTCCATTCTTCAACAACTATCGTCCACAGTTCTACTTCA
>ENA-UONW01000404-UONW01000404.1-human-gut-metagenome-genome-assembly--contig:-CS52-NODE-404-length-64573-cov-14.500093_pt1 | contig 64573 bp, 48 predicted proteins | sample MGYA00242463_ERZ724010 | MGnify/ENA metagenome assembly ERZ724010 | reverse complement strand
CTGATCAGCCAAAGTGCCGCCCAATGCTCCGATTCCTGCTTTTATGAGTCCCATATCAGTCTCTCCTTTGCTGTTTTTTTATGGCTTTTGCAGCCGACAGGGCCTCCTCGCCCGTTACATTGTCATTTTATCATATTCTACGGCAAAATAAAAGAACAAATTATTAATTCGCAGGGAAAATTTCCTCCGCCGCAGAGAAAATTTTTTCTTATGGATTTGCCTGCGGGAAGTTGCTGAATAGTTCAACAACAAACTGTTGCCCGCCTCTTAGGCTCCCTCCTGAGGGAGCTGTCCGTAGGACTGAGAGAGTATTTCTTAAAAAGCACAAAGCCCGCAGCCGCCTTCGCCTTCTCCTTGAGGAGAAGGTGTCGAGCCTGCGAGACGGATGAGGTGTGCCGCAGGCGGTACGCACATTATCGCGGCATTAAACTGTTGCCAACACCTTAAAGAAACTGTCGCATAGCGGCTGAGGGAGAGACGATTTTGCCGAATTTCGCCAAGATTTCGTTTGTCATTTTTGTCATGGATAAAACCGCACTTAAAGCAAAAAGCATATAAAATCAGCAAAGCCGCAGTCCCTTGATACGCAAGGAACTGCGGCTTTCAGAATCATGTTGTTCGCATTCAATCGTCGCCGAATATTTCATCATATCCGGCCATTTCGTCGACCCAATCAGGGTCATATTTTGAACCGCCCATCTGAGAGTTGCAATGCGGGCAAACGGCATACGGCTTGTCATATATTGCCCCGCAAACGGAGCATTCGTATTCGTCCGCCCTGAATAAATGCGAGTGCTCGATCCAATGTGCCTTACTCATTTCTTCACCCCTATATCCGCTTTGTTTCTTACATAGAAATTATACTCCTCACAGTCCAAAAATGCAAGTGAAATTTTAAGCCCGTCATACATTTTTAACGGCCGAATCCGCCGTATTGTTAGAAATCTGTTAGAAAAACAATTATTTAGGCAGGAAAACCGAGTATAAAAAAGACCGCAACTCCTTGATTTACAAGGAATTGCGGTTGGCGCGCTGCAAGGGACTCGAACCCCTGACCTTTTGGTTCGTAGCCAAACACTCTATCCAGCTGAGCTAGCAGCGCATATACAATCATTCCTGATTGCCAAAGTATAGTAACACATTCCGCGGCAAAAATCAATACCTATTTCAAAAAAATTTGAAATTTCGGCGGCGGCTGCACAAGTGCCGGGCAAACGATCGGCATTATTTATGATTTTGAACGCTGTCGGTGGTCAGCGGGAGTGCGATATTTATTAAGCAAGGGCAGAAGAATCGTGAAGATAAATATTTTGATTGCATTTCGGTCTGTCTCTCCCTCGGTCTTTCTCGGTTTAACCCTACGAACTTGCGCCACCTGCCTGCGGTACACCTCATCCGTCTCGCTTTGCTCGACACCTTCTCCTCAAGGAGAAGGTGAAATATCCTGCAAGCTTGGCGTTTGACCCCCAATCCCTCAGTCAGCCTGCAGCTGACAGCTCCCTTTACACAAGGGAGCCTTTAAAGTGCGTGACTTCGGTGCAATTAGCGAATTTTCGCTTTCGGATTTAATTTTGCAGTTGTCCACCGAGGGAGCCGACCAAACTACAAGCTCGGCAATTGATGCGGCGGGAGCAAGTCTTCGCCCTGTCAATGAAAATTCGGGCTTTCAAATCGTGCATATATGGTATTATGAGCGCCAAAAAACCGGCAAGGGTCTCCCTGCCGGTTTTATTATTCGGGTGAAATTTGCTTTTGTCATGTGAGCGATGGTCGAAATGCTGTTTGGGTCAGAATTTTCGCATATCAAGGAATTATACCGCACCGTGCTCCCGTCATTTGCGCACAAGCGGCTCATTGACGGCGAATTTATAGACATTATCAAAGCCGTTATAGAAGCATATATCCACGGTCATATCTTTCTGATTATAGACGGCGCTCCATATGGTGCTGCACAGGTAGCCGTGGAGCGTTTCGTTGTCTATGCTCGTTGCTTCAAGCAGCCCCATCGCCTCCTCCTCGGTGGTCACGCCCTTCGATGCGTCGAGAGCGGCATAGACTGTATCCACTCGATCATAGCCCATTCCGTCCGGGTCGTCAACGCCCTCGGTGAGGAAGTAATTCGCAGCCGCAAGGTAATCCACGGCGCAATCCTTGCGCTCCTCGGGATATATGACCTTCATCTCGCCGTCAACATATTCAACGACTGCCGTTTTGCCGGAAGCGTCGGCTATCTGATAATGATAGGTACAATCAACGATGAGGGGGTCACGCATATCATACTTTTCAAATATTGCAATGGCTTCCTCGACGGTGGCGGCCTTATCGAGCACGGCTCTGATTATCGCCGTGGTGGTCAGATTCGTCTTTTTCGTCATCTGGAATGTCGGATGCTTCTCAACCTCGAGCACTCCGATGGAGAGACCCTTTTCGTTCATTCCGTCGAACGGAACATAGGGCGCAAGCAGCAGGAACGCTCTGTCATAGTCGTTCTCGGGAGTGAAATCCCCGTCATAGCCGTTAAACATGGCGCAGACGGAGGAAATGCTGGCGTAGCCGTCGTCCGGATGAGTCCAGACAAGGATATAGTCGGAGTCGAGATAATCAAAATTGCGTGAGAAGAGATAGTCCCCGTCGGGGGTTATTGAATTGAAGGTGGTGCAACCGGGGCCTTTAAGGCTACCGAAAAGCGCATGAGCCATACCCTTGAGCAGCAGGCCGACATTGGTCGAAACGCCACGGTCAAGCATTTTGTCGATATCGTAGTCATAGCTGTAGTCCATCATGTAGAAGCCGTCCTCGAGCTTCGTCACGGAAGCTATCGAGTCGTATTGCTCCTTCAAATGGCCGAAAGTATTTGCGCTCACCAGCATCAGCAGTGAGATGGTGACGCTTATTACTCGCCTGAGTGCAGTTAAAATCATAAAACACCTCTTTAATTTATTTGGTAATGATTATAGATTATCCCCCTGCGCTTTGTCAAGGCAATGTATACAAACGGCGAAAGCGCCCGCTTCATGCCGAATAACGCATCAAATGCGCCCCTGCGGCGGGGAATTATGATATTTTCTGATTAATTTTACAAATAAAATGCAAAATTCTTCTTCATTTTGGATTAATTATAGGTTTACAAATAAAAAGAAAAGTGTTAATATATGCAGTGGTGTATTTTATCACTTTTTTACTCAGCACACTATTTTAGGAGGAAAAAGACTATGGCAAGAAAAATGAAGACCATGGACGGTAACAACGCTGCGGCATATGTGTCCTATGCGTTCACGGAAGTTGCCGGTATCTACCCGATAACTCCGTCCAGCCCCATGGCAGACTACGTTGACCAGTGGTCGGCGCAGGGTCTCAAGAATATCTTCGGCACCACCGTTAAGGTTGCCGAGATGCAGTCGGAGGCAGGCGCAGCCGGCACCGTTCACGGTTCGCTCGCAGCCGGTGCTCTCACCACTACTTACACTGCATCCCAGGGCCTTCTGCTCATGATACCCAATATGTATAAGATCGCCGGTGAGCTTCTCCCCAGCGTTTTCCATGTATCGGCTCGCTGCGTTGCTTCCCACGCACTTAACATTTTCGGCGATCATTCCGATGTTTACGCCTGCCGTCAGACCGGCTTTGCAATGCTTGCAGAGACCAACCCGCAGGAAGTTATGGATCTCGGCGCTGTTGCTCACCTTGCAGCGATCAAGGGCAGAGTTCCCTTCATCAACTTCTTCGACGGCTTCCGCACCTCTCACGAGATCCAGAAGATCCAGATCTGGGACTATGAGGATCTCAAGGAAATGTGCGATATGGACGCTGTTGAGGCTTTCCGCAAGAGAGCTCTCAACCCCGAGCGCCCCGTAATGCGCGGCTCTCACGAGAACGGCGATATCTTCTTCCAGCATCGTGAGGCTTGCAACTCCTACTACGACGCTCTGCCCGCAGTCGTTGAGGAATACATGAACAAGGTCAATGCCAAGCTCGGCACCGACTACAAGCTCTTCAACTACTACGGCGCTCCCGACGCTGAGAATGTCATCGTAGCAATGGGCTCCATCTGCGATGTTGCAGAGGAAGTTATCGACTACCTCACCGCTAAGGGCGAGAAGGTCGGCCTTGTCAAGGTTCGCCTTTACAGACCGTTCTCCGCTGAGAAGCTCGTTGAAGCTATCCCCGCGACCTGCAAGAAGCTCGCTGTTCTTGACAGGACCAAAGAGCCCGGCTCACTCGGCGAGCCCCTGTTCCTTGACGTTGTCGCAGCTCTCGCAGCTACCGGCAGAAGCGATATCAAGGTCATCGGCGGCCGTTACGGTCTCGGTTCAAAGGATACTCCGCCCGCAAGCGTATTCGCAGTTTATGACGAGCTTGCCAAGGACGCTCCCAAGGCTCACTTCACCCTCGGCATCAACGACGATGTTACCTATCTCTCACTCGAAGAGAAGGAAGCTCCCAACACCGCAGCCGAAGGCACCATCGAGTGCAAGTTCTGGGGCCTCGGCGGCGACGGCACCGTCGGCGCAAATAAGGACTCCATCAAGATCATCGGCGACCACACCGACAAATACGTTCAGGCTTACTTCCAGTATGACTCCAAGAAGACCGGCGGTATCACCATCTCCCATCTTCGTTTCGGCGACAGCCCGATAAAGAGCCCCTACTATATCAATAAGGCCGACTTCGTTGCCTGCCACAACCCCTCCTATGTTGAGAAAGGCTACAAGATGGTCAACGATGTTAAGCCCGGCGGCGTATTCCTCATCAACTGCCAGTGGGATGCCGACGAGCTGAGCGCAAAGATGCCCGCAGAGGCAAAGCGCTACATCGCAAAGAACAACATCCAGCTCTACACCGTTAACGCTATCGACCTTGCCGCCAAGATCGGCCTCGGCAAGCGTACCAATACCGTCCTTCAGTCAGCATTCTTCTCACTCTCCAAGGTTCTACCCGAGGCTGAGGCTATCGGCTACATGAAGGAGAAGGCCCAGAAGTTCATGAAGAAGGGCAAAGAGATAGTCGAGATGAACGAGAAGGCTATCGACGCCGGCGCTACCGCATATGTCAAGATCGACGTTCCCGCCGACTGGGCAGACGCAGTTGACGCCCCCGTATCCGTCACCGAGAACGGCCCCGCAAAGCTCGTTAAGATGGTTGACAGCATCATGAAGCCGGTCGGCCTCATGAACGGCGATTCGCTGCCCGTATCCGCATTCGTTGACCATGCAGACGGCACCTTCGAGCAGGGCGCATCAGCCTTCGAGAAGAGAGGCGTTGCAGTCATGGTTCCCGAGTGGGACGGCGCAACCTGCGCTCAGTGTAACCAGTGCTCCTATGTCTGCCCGCACGCCACCATCAGACCTTATGCTCTGACCGAGGAAGAGGCTGCCAACGCCCCCGCCAACGCTATCATCGTTGACAAGAAGGGCAAGGGCAAGGGCGTTTACAAGTACACCCTCGCTGTTTCTCCCCTCGATTGTATGGGATGCGGCGTTTGTATCGGCGTTTGTAAGACCAACTCCCTCAAGATGGTTCCCAGAGAGAGCCAGGACGCTATGCAGCCCGTATTCGACTACATGGTTGAGAACGTCTCCGTCAAGGAAGACCTCGCTGACAACACCGTTATCGGCAGCCAGTTCAAGACTCCGCTGCTTGAGTTCTCCGGCTCCTGCGCCGGCTGCGCCGAAACTTCATATGCTCGCCTTATCACCCAGCTCTTCGGCGACAGAATGTATATCTCCAACGCTACCGGATGCTCCTCCATTTGGGGCGGCCCCGCAGCAACTTCACCCTACACCACCGACAAGAACGGCCACGGCCCCGCATGGGCAAACTCCCTCTTCGAGGATAACGCAGAGCACGGCTTCGGCATGTATCTAGGCCAGAACGCTATCCGCAACAGCCTGATAGCCAAGGTCAAGACCGTCTCCGAGGCAGAGTGCGCCCCCGAGGAGCTCAAGGCTGCCGCCAGGGCATACCTTGACACCGTCAACGACGGCGAGGCAAACGGCGCAGCCACCAAGGCTCTCGTCGCTGCTCTTGAAGGCGTTGACTGCGACACCTGCAAGTCCATCCTTGAGAATAAAGAATACCTTGCCAAGAAGTCCGTATGGATCTTCGGCGGCGACGGCTGGGCTTATGATATCGGCTTCGGCGGCGTTGACCACGTCCTCGCTTCCGGTGAAGATGTCAACATCATGGTCTTCGACACCGAGGTTTACTCCAACACCGGCGGACAGGCATCCAAGGCTTCCAACATCGGCCAGGTCGCTCAGTTTGCGGCAGCCGGAAAGTCCGTTGCCAAGAAGAGCCTTGCAGAGATAGCAATGAGCTACGGCTATGTCTATGTTGCTCAGATCGCCATGGGCGCCAACATGAACCAGACCATCAAGGCTTTGACCGAGGCTGAGGCTTATCACGGCCCGTCGATAGTCATCGCTTACGCACCCTGCGAGATGCACTCCATCAAGGGCGGCATGACCAACTGCCAGAACGAGATGAAGAAGGCTGTTGACAGCGGCTACTGGAATATGTTCCGCTTCAACCCCGCGCTCAAGGCAAAGGGCGAGAATCCCTTCACCATCGACAGCAAGCCCGCCACCGCGAGCTACAGAGACTTCATCATGAACGAAGCACGTTACTCATCACTCACCCGCTCCTTCCCCGAGAGAGCCGAGAAGCTCTTCACCCTCGCGGAGAAGACCTCAGTTGAGAGATATGAGCACCTGCTCCGCCTCAAGGATCTCTATGCCCCCAAGGCTGACTGATCCCCTGCTGAGTAATCAATAAATAACGCATCCCCTGCCGTCAGCAATGGCGGTAGGGGATGTTTCATTATATAATATGTATTTATCTTTTAAGGCTGTCGATCATTTTGATAAGGTCGATATAAAACGCCTGAGTCTGCGCCGCGTCGGCGTTGAGCCCTATCACCGTGCCGTGGTCGCCGCTCCTTGTGGGCGCGACCTGCCACACTCCCCGCTTGATATCCTTTGGCTGCCGCGGGAATTCGGTGTATTCGGCATAAGGATCGCCGGTCGGGTATTTTGCCGACACCACGCTCACCAAGCCGTCATTCGGCCGCCACGATTCGTCGATGACTATGCCGCCTGCGGTCGTACCCTTGTATGCGCCCATCGCAAGCGCAAACGGGTAAAGTATCGGCAGTGTGCCTGAAACGGGCACCTGGATATTTATCAGCGAGCTGTCAACGGTCGTGCAGTAGGAATACGAGAAATAATAGATATCGTCAACGGTGCGGATGCGTTTATTCAGCTCGGCTGCGCCGTCGGGCGAGAGGTCGTAGGCGGCGTGATCTCTGCCTGACTCCGTGACAGCCTTGATGGCGCTCTCGGCCTCCTTTTCGCTGCCCGCAGCGGAGTTGATGCCGAATTGGTCGAGCTTGAAGTCATAGATTCCGTCAACGGGCGAGCTGATGTCCGCAGCCCCGAAGCAAAGGCGGGCAAGCATCTCGGTGGTATCCGTTATGCCCACAACGCCGCCGACCGATTCGAGCACCTCGGTGAGCGAGGAGCCGTTGTGCGGGGCGCAGAGGGTTATGACGCTGTTGACCCAGTCGCCCTTTCCGCCGGTGAAAAGCGGCGAAGTCTCGCTGCCGCTCGCCGCCCGCTCAGCCTCGTCGCCGTAGGCAAGCAGCGAAGCCAAAAGCCGAACCGTTGCTCCGCCGAAGCTGTGACCGACAAGATTTATCTTAATGCGCTGACCGCCGTTTTTCTTGTCGCCCCAGCCCTCAAGCATTGCGCTGTATGACCTGCCGTAGCGGGCGTGGTTATGCTCCGCCGAATGCGCCGCGCCGTAATCGACCGTTGAGCCTGTCAGCATGGCGTACAGCTCGCAGGCTCTGTCCCACGCGCTCGATATCGGGCCGACGCTCGGCATATAGACCTCATAGCCTTGAGCGGTCAGGTACTGCTTCAGGTCAAAGGTGCCGCCGCCCCAATACTGGACTGTCTTGTTTATCCCCTCGCCCTCGCCCCAGCCGCCGAGACCGTGGACAAAAACATAGGGGTACTCCACCTTGCCGCCGTTCAGCGCCCACCACGTCTCACGGAACCCGCCGTAATGCACGGGCACCGCAACGGCGGTTATAACGATGCATATCGTAAGCACGAGGGCGATAATGCGGGCTGCCTTCTTCGGTTTCTTTTTGCTCTCCTGCGGCGGGGCGGCGGCTCCGTCTGCGGGAGCGGTCACCGGGACGAAATCGCCCTTGAGCAGGAAATCGGTCGAAATGCCGAAAAGCTCGCTCATCGCTATTATCTTATCGGTATCGGGCAGCACAGCACCCGACTCCCACTTTGAAACGGACTGCCTCGAAACGCCGAGCGCCTCGGCAAGAGCCTCCTGCGACAGACCCTTTTCTCTTCTTAATTTCTGAATTTTTTCTCCTATATCCATATCTTCTCCTCCTTGGCGGTTTTTTGAATACAACCGCATTATATCCCGCTTGAGCCGCCGAAGCAACCAACTTTAATATACATTTTGAAAATTATCGCCGATGTAAACCCGAGTTTACATCGTTTTGCGGCGAAAATTGCCGTTTATATTATGATAATAGCATTTTTCAACCGTGCAGTCAATGGAATTATATCAAAAATGCGGTCGGGAGCATATCCCGACCGCAATGTGACTGTTTACTTTTCGCCTTTTTTCATCACCATGTTGTGCGTGAATGAGAATGTGCCTCTGATGCGGGCGATGGGCGAGGGATTCCACTCCTGCGGCGGGGCGGGCTTGATGCCGAGCCGCTCAAGGTGCGGGGCGTAGATCCTGAATCGGCGCATAAAATCCGCCGCGCTCTTATTTTCCCTATCCGTCCAGCCCGTCTCGGCGACGGCGGCAAGCCTCGGGAAGAATAATTCACAGAGCCTGTCAAAGTTGTTGATAAACTCCGTCCATATGGGCGTTTCAACACCGATTATATTCTCGGGCTTCTTCAGCTTCTTGGGCGCAGGCTCATAATTATAGGTCTTGATCAGCGGAGTCATGGCGTAGGGGTAGTCGCAGTAGTAGTGGAAGAAATCGGAGGCTATGACCTTGCCGCCCTTGTCGGCAAAGGCATAGGAGCGCTTCTTTTTATCCATCCACATCTGCACGGTGACACTGCCGTCGACTATGCCGCTGTTGAGGCTCTCGTTCCAAACTATCGCCTTCCTGCCCTTGGAGGCGAGGAACTCAACGATCTGATTTGTGAACCAGCCCTGCAGCTCCTCCTCGTTTTTGAGCGAATTATCTTTGATCCGCCTTTGGCAATCGGGGCAGCTCTGCCAATGCTTCTTGGGCGCTTCGTCGCCGCCGATATGGATATATTCGGAGGGGAAGATATCAATGATCTCTGAGAGAATGTCAAACACGACCTGCAAGGTCTCATCCTTGCCGGCGCAGAGGATATCCTCAAAAATGCCCTGGTGGGTCTTGACCTCGACCTCGCCGCCGGAGCATGAGAGCTGCGGGCAGGCATGGAGCAGGGCGGAGCAATGGCCGGGCACGTCGAATTCGGGAATGACGGTGATGAAACGCTCGGCGCAGTAATCGACTATCTCGCGCAGCTCGTCCTTGGTGAAGCAGCCGCCGTATTCGCCGTGCTCATTAAGGCTGCCGAAGGCGGAGTCGGGTCTGACAGAGGCTTTCTCGGTTATCTCGGGGTGGGAGTCGAGCGTCAGGCGGAAGCCCTGATCGTCCGTCAGGTGCCAATGCATCCTGTTCATCTTGACCTCTGCGGCAGCGTCGATTATCTTCTTCGTCTGCTCGATGGTGAAGATATGGCGCACGGTGTCAAGCATAAAGCCCCTGTATTTATAAGCGGGTCTGTCCTCAATACGGACTCTGGGGCAGCTTTCGCCGAGCTGAGCGAGGGTCTGCTCGCCGTAGAATTTGCCGCTCGACGAGCCGTAGCGCAGCTCGATGCCGCTCTTTACAACAGTGAGCACATACGCCTCGTCCGCAAGGGACTTGTCCTCGATATAGGTTATCTCAAGCTCCGACGGATCGACTTCGCCGCCGAGGAACTCGACTTTGTTAGGCTTGGGTATTACGTCAAGTCTTTTCATAATATATACCTCTTTAAAAACAAATATATATTTTAATTTAAAAAACGGGCTGCATGGGAACAGCCCGCCTAAGTATTAGTCTTTGTCCTTGTCCTTGCCTTTATCCTTATCCTTGTCTTTGGACTTGGAGTCGCTGTCCTCGTCCTCGTTCTCCTCTTTCGGGAGAATCTCGACCTTGATCTCGCCTATACGGCGATCCTCAAAGTTGAGGACGGTGAAGCGGAGATTATCATATTCGGCGACGGCGGGCTCCGGGTCGCTCTCGGACGGGAGATAACCGAGCAGGCTGATGACGAAGCCGCCGAGGGTGTCGTAATCGCCCTCCGGGAGCTTGGTGCCGACCAGCTCGTCGACCTCGTCGAGGTCGGTGATACCGTCAATGGTAAATGTAGTCTCGTTTATCTGGACTATTTCTTCGTCCTCGTCGTCGTATTCGTCCTGGATATTGCCTACGATGGATTCGAGCACATCCTCAAGGGTAACTATGCCGGCGGTGCCGCCGTATTCATCGACCACCACCGCGAACTGCGTGTGGCTGTCGTTCATCGCCTTGAAGAGATCGCCGCAGCTCTGAGTTTCGGGCACATAGAGCGCCTTACGCATGACCTTGGATATAGTCAAATCTGCGGGAATGTTGTGACCGACGTATTTTAACAGATCCTTGGCATAGAGCACGCCGACGATGCTGTCGGGGTCGTCCTCATACACGGGGATCCTGGAGTAACCGTTTTCAATGGCAAGCTCGGCGACCTCCTCGAGCGAGCGGGAGACTTCGATCGCCGTCATGTCGGTGCGGTGGGTCATTATATCGCCTGCGTCAAGGTCATCGAATTCAAAGATGTTGTCTATCATCTCTTTTTGCGAGTCCTCGATAACGCCTTTTTCGCCGCCGACATCGACCATCATACGGATCTCCTCCTCGGTGACGTTTTCTTCGTCAGCGTTGGGGTCAAATCCGAACAGACGGACCACGCCGTTGGTCGACACGGAGAGCACCTTGACAAATGGCTTGGCTATCTTCGCAATGAACAGCAGGATACCTACCACCTTGAACGACACTTTTTCGGGCACCTGCATCGCGATCCTCTTGGGGGCAAGCTCGCCCAAAACGAGCGAGAAATAAGAGGTGATGATGGTGATAAGCACGACGGAAATGCCGTTTATGACGCTCTCGGGTATGACGTTGACTATCGCGGTGTGTTTAAGTGCATTCATGAGCAGGTCGGCGAAATTCTGTGACGCCGAAGCCGATGCAAGGAAGCCCGCGAGGGTAACGCCTATCTGAATAGTGGAGAGGAACCTGTTGGGGTTCTCGGTGAGCTTAACGATCTGCTTTGCTTTTTTATTGCCCTCCTCGGCGAGCTTCTGCATCTTGGTGTCGTTGAGGGAGATTATCGCTATCTCGCTCATCGCAAAGAATGCGTTGAAGAAGATGAGGACAAAAAGCAGGACTAATTTAAGAATGATATCGAGCGCAGGGCCGGGGTCATCCATGTGGGATTTTCTCCTTTCGGTTTTTGCGGGAATGTAATAATCCCCGAGTATTACTGATTATTTTATCATATGGAACTTTTGTTGTCAACATTCCGTTTTGCATTCTACGGCCTCTCACGCCGAGCAAGACCGCCGCAAAGGGGAAAATCCGCTTGAAACGGGCTTTTACGGTCAAAAATGACTAAAAACCGAAAAATTCGGCTCTGTACCGAAAAGCGGACACAAAGTTGCTGACAAAACGATTAATATATGATATAATTTATTATAATATTTTATCAATAAGGTGAAAGCTATGCTGTATCTGATACTCGCCCGTGCCGGCGGGGGCAAAACCACCCATATCACCGAGCTGATAGACGGCTTCTCCGCCGCAGGCAAAAAAATAACTCTCATCGTGCCCGAGCAGTTCTCATTTATGAGCGAAAAGACAATGCTCGGCAGGATGGGAGCGGAGCGCTTTGCCGGCATCGACGTGCTCAGCTTCACGAGCCTTGCCGAGAAGCTGGTCGGCAAGCCTGCCTTCCACGAGCGCAGGCGGCTCGACGAGCCCGCGAAGGCGGCGCTGATGAGCTTCGCACTTGAGGCAGTCAAAGATAAACTCAACCTTTACTCCGAGCATACCGAGAGAAGCTCCGTGATAGAGGAATTCGTGTCGCTTGCCTCCGAATTCAAGCAGAGCGCCGTGCCGCCCGAGCAGTTGGCTCTCGCCGCGGCAGAGATGGAGGACTGCCTGCTGAAAAGCAAGCTCGCCGATATCTCGCTCACCCTCGAAGCATATAACGCCTTGGTCGGCAGCAGCTATTTTGACCCCGACGACCTGCTCGGCGAACTGAACGAGCTGCTGCCCGAGAGCGATTATTTCGCCGACAGACTCGTATTCATCGACAGCTTCAGGGGCTTCACCGCTCAGGAGCACAAGGTCATCGAGCATATGCTCAGGCGCTCGCCCGCCGTCTATGTCACCCTCTGCACCGAGGATCTGAGCAACATGGGCGATGAGACGGATCTCTTTGCCCACACCAAGCGCACCGCCGCAAAGCTCATTGAATCGGCAAAGAGGAATTCCGTGGCGGTCGCAAAGCCGCAGTATCTTTCAAAAAGAAGCAAATTCAATAATTTCCCGCCGCATTTCCGCCGATACGCCGCGCCGGAGCTGGCAGCCCTCGAGCAGGAGCTTTTCTCCCCGTCGCCGAATGTATATGAGGACGACTGCCCCGGGATCACCCTCTGCCGCGCCGAGGATATCTACGCCGAGTGCGAATTCATCGCCTGCACGGCAAAGAAGCTCATGCGTGAAAACGGGCTTCGCAGCAGGGATATAGCCGTTATCGCAACGGACAGCACCGCCTATGAAGCGCCGCTCAGAAGCGCCCTTCGCAAATGCGGCATCTCCGTCTTTGAGGACAGCCGCCGCCCCGTGGACGCTTCGCCGATAGTCGCCCTCGTGCTCAGCGCGGCTCAGATAGCCTGCAAGGGCTTCGACACCGAGGCCGTCATGCGCTACCTTAAAACGGAGCTTGCGGGGCTGAGCGTCGACGAGACCGCCGAGGTCGAGAACTACTGCTACCTCTGGCAGATAAATTACGGCGACTGGCTGCACGAATGGGATAAGAATCCCTCGGGCTTCGGCGAATTCACAGACTCCGACGCCGAGGAATTACAACGCCTCAACGAATTGCGTTTAAGAATAATCTCACCTCTTTGCAGGCTGCGTGACAAGCTCGCCGAGGGTCTGACAGGCGGTGAAGCGGCACAAGCGCTGCTTGATTTGTTGGAGGGCATAAATGCGCCCGAGAATATCCGCCTGCTTGCCCGCAGGCTCGCCGAGCAGGGCGAGGAGGGCATGGCGCTGGAGCTTGACCGCATCTGGGAGCTGCTCATGGATATGCTCGACAGCCTTGAGACCGTCTCACGCGACCGAGTGCTCTCGCCGAAAAAATTCTTTGACCTGCTCAAGCTGATGCTGAATATCCGCACCGTCGGCAGCCTGCCGCAGGGGCTTGACGAGGTGACCATCGGCTCCGCGGACAGGATAAGGGTGGCTTCGCCCAAGGCCGTATTCATAGCGGGCGCAAATGCGGGCGTTTTCCCCGCCGGCGCTGCCTCGGGCTCCGCTCTGACGGATAACGACCGCCGCAGACTGCTTGAAATGGGCATTGAGCTTGCGAGCTTCGGCGAATATCAGCTCGCCGAGAGCAGGCTGATAGCCTACAGCGCCCTTTGCTGCGCCGGCGAGAGGCTCTATATCTGCTGCCCCGAGCGCGGCTCACAGGGCGAGCAGCTTGCGCCCTCCGAGCTATATGTTAAGATAAAAACGCTCTTCCCCGCCTGCCGTGAAATCAAAACGGACGGAGCGAACGACCTGTATTATATCGAGGGCAGGGAGCTTGCGTTCGAGCGCCTTGCCAAGACCTCCGACCCCCGCCTGCGTGCGTCTCTGCTCGAATACTTCGGCAATGACGGCGAATATGCGGGCAGGATATCCGCTCTCGAGAGGGCGGGCGGCATGAGGAACTTCGCCGTCGCCGACCGCTCCGCCGCCGAGGCGCTTTTCGGCAGAGACATGAACATCTCCGCCTCACGGGTCGAGAGCTACTATAAATGCCCGTTCTCCTACTTCTGCCGCTACGGGCTCAAAGCCATGCCGCGCAAAATTGCGGAGCTTGACCCGATGCAGAGGGGCAACGTCATCCACCATGTGCTCGAGGAGCTGCTGCGCTCCTATCCTCAATCGGCGCTCTCGGCAATGTGCAGAGACGAGCTTTACAGCATTATATATACCATAATGGAAGAATACCTTATGCGTGTACTCAACGGCAAGGGCAGGAGCGAGAGATTCCTTTATCTCTATAAAAAGCTCGCCTCCGCCATATGCGACGTTGCGGAGCGGCTGATAAAGGAGCTGTCACAGAGCGACTTCCGCCCCGTTGAATTCGAGATGAAGATAGGCCCCGACGGCAAGCTGCCCTCCTATGAGCTGTCCGATCCCGAGGGCAGGATAAGGGTTTTCGGCGCCGTTGACAGGGTCGATATCGCCGAGATAGACAGCAAGAGGTATTTCAGAATTATCGACTACAAGTCCTCGGGCAAGGATTTCCGCCTGAGCGACGTGATGCAGGGCCTCAATATGCAGATGTTCATCTATCTGTTCGCTATCTGGCAGTCGGGCAGAGGTGAGCTGAGCGGCGCTATGCCCGCAGGCGTGCTCTATTACCCCGCAAATTCGCCGATGATATCCGCCCCGAGAGATGAGGACGAGGAAAAAACCGCACTCGATATACAGAAAAAATGCCGTATGCAGGGCATAGTGCTCAGCGACTGCGACGTGGTAATAGCCATGGACAGGAGCGCGAGCGGGCTGTATATCCCCGTGGATTTCAAAAAGGGCGAGATGTCCGGCTCGCTCATCGGGCTTAGCCAGCTTGCAAAGCTCAAGAAGAAAGCGGACGGGCTGCTGCTGCAAATGGCGGAGCAGCTCAGGGGCGGCGAGATATCCGCCCTGCCCGCCGAAGGCAGGAGCTACAAGGAGGTCTGCAAATACTGCGACTACAAAACGGTTTGCGCCTACGAGGACGGCATACCCGTGAGGGCTCTCAGTGACGACAAGCTCGCGGATGTGCTCGCGGCGCTTTCAAAGGGGGATGAAAACGATGAAGTGGACTGAGGATCAGCAAAAGGCGATAGAGGCACGTAAAGGCACTTTACTTGTCAGCGCCGCCGCAGGCTCGGGCAAGACCGCCGTGCTCGTCGAGCGTGTTGTTCAGCGGCTTTGCGACAGCGAGGATCCCTGCGGAGTGGAGCAGCTGCTCATCGTGACCTTCACAAACGCCGCCGCGGCGCAGATGAAAGAGAAGATATCCGCCGCGATAGGCGCAAGGATCGCGCTCGACCCGTCAAACAAACGCCTGCGCCGCCAGCAGCTGATGCTGCCGTGCGCAAGCATATGCACGATAGATTCATTCTGCATCGGCCTTGTGCGTGAGAATTTCCACGCGCTCGGCATTTCGCCCGACTTTGAGCTGCTCGACGAGGGCAAGCGCACGATTTTGAGGAATCAGGCGGCGGAGGCCGTCGTTGAGGCGAAATACGAGAACGCTTCACCCGATTTCCTGCGCCTTTGCGCCCTGATAAGCAGTGCAAGGGACGATCAGCCGCTCGTCGACGCAGTGCTGAAATTATACGAGCTGTCTCAGGCATACCCGTTCCCAGAGCGGTGGCTGAATTCACTATGCGACGAATTCGAGGCCGAGCGACCGATAGAGGAAACGCCCTGGGGCAGGCTGCTGACGGGTGAGGCCGCCCGCTTCCTGAGAAGCGCCTGCGGCGACATCGACCGCTGCCTTGGAATGCTTGCCGAGGAGCCTGAGCTTGAGGCAAAATACGCCCCGACCTTCCTTGACGACAGAGCCATGCTCTCATCGCTGCTCGAAACCGCGGAGGGCGGCGAATGGGACGAGCTTTGCCGCCGCTACGCCGCCGCCGCATTCGGCAAAATGGGCACCGCGCCGAGAGGCTACGCCTCCTATACCAAGGAGGCCTGCGGCGTTATCCGCAAAAAATACAAGGCGGATTTCGAGAAGCTCGGCGAATTCCTCACCATCAGCGCCGAGGAGCACGCCGCCGACGTCGCCGCCCTTGCGCCCGTCGTGAGGGAGCTTATCGGCACGGTCAACGACTTTGCCGCCGAATTCGCCCGCCTGAAGCTCGAGGAGAACTCCGCGGATTTCTCCGACACGCTGCATTTCGCACTGAAGCTGCTCGTGCGCGAGACCACCGACGGATATGAGAGAACTCCTCTCGCCGCCGCTCTCTCTGAGAATTACGCCGAGATACTCGTTGACGAATATCAGGATGTCAACAAGGCGCAGGATATGATATTCTCCGCCCTCTCGAGGGATGAAAGCAATCTTTTCATGGTCGGCGACGTGAAGCAGAGCATCTACCGCTTCCGCCAGGCGATGCCCGAGATATTCCTCGCAAGACGCGACAGATACGCCGAATACGAGGGAGGCAGCTACCCCGCAAGGGTCACTCTGGGCAAGAATTTCAGAAGCCGCAGCGGAGTAACCGACATTGTCAACTACATCTTCTCCGCCGTCATGAGCCGCGAGACGGGCGGGCTTGAATACGATAAGGGCGAGCATCTCGAGGCTGCCGCCTCTTACCCCGAGAGGGAGGGCGCGGACGTCGAGCTTTGCCTTATCGAGAGCGAGGATAACGCCCTGCACGATCAGGCGGTATTCGCCGCTAACTACATTGAGCACGCCGTTGCGGGTGGGCTGCAAGTGACCGAGGGCGGCGCTCTTCGCACAGCGCGGTATAAGGACTTCTGCCTGCTATTCGCAAGCACCAAAAACAGCGCGGGCGAATTCATCGCCGAGCTGAACCGCCGGGGGATACCCGTGAGCTGCGAATCGGGCGGCGGATTCCTGACCTCGACCGAGATATCGTTTATGATATCGCTGCTGAAGGTCATCGACAACCCCGTTGACGATATCCCGCTCATCGCCGTGCTGCTCTCGCCCGTGTTCGGCTTCCTGCCGGACGATCTGGCGCTGATGCGGGCGGCTCATCGTGACGGCTCAATCTATCACTGCCTTGTGAACGCCGCCGAGAGCGGCGACGCGAGGGCTGCTGCGTTCCTTGAGCGCCTCGGCGGATTCCGCAGGATCGCCTGCACCGTCAAGGCGGGCGAGCTGGTGCGTCGGCTCGTGGAGGAGACAGGCTATGCGGCGATAGTATGCGCAATGAAGGAGCCCGACACCCGCAGGGCAAACCTCAACCGCTTCATCGACCTTGCCAACAGATTTGAGAGCATGGGCAGCGTTGCGGGGCTGATAAGATATATAGATAAAATAATCAAAAGCGGCGGCGACATTGCCGGCTCGGATTCCTCGGGCGCGGCGGACGCCGTGAGCATAATGACGATACATAAGAGCAAGGGGCTTGAATTCCCCGTCTGCATTCTCGGCGACTGCCAAAGGGCATACAGCGACCGCAGCCTGAGGGACGACCTGATAATAGCCCCCGAGAGCGGGATAGGCATCAAGAATAACAAGGGCAGGGTGAAATTCGACACCCTCCCCCGCCTCGCCGCAAAGCTCGAGACGAAGCGTGCCGAGCGCTCCGAGGCTCTCCGAGTGCTATATGTGGCTCTGACGAGGGCAAAGGAGAAGCTGATAATGCTCTCCTCCGCCAAGGATTGGGGCAAGAGCCTCGCGGCGATAGCCGCAAAGAGCGGCTGCTCCGAACGCATCGACCCCTACACCGTCGGCGGGTTCACGAGCTACAGCGAGGCTATAATCTCCGCGCTTTTGCGCCACCCGGATGCCAACGCCCTGCGTATGGCGGCGGGCGTGCCGTCGGGCTTCACCGTGCCGTGTGACACGCCGCTGAAAGCCTCAATAATTAAGGCGGGCGAAGCCGAGGAGGCAGCGAAGGAGGCTCCGTCTGTCGCTCCCGACCCCGTGCTGCTCGCCGAGATAGAGCAGCGGCTCGGCTACGAATATCCCTTCTCGCAGCTTGAGGGAGTCGTCGCCAAGCGCATAGCCTCGAAGCTCGACCCCACCGAGGCGGACAGCGAATACTTCGCCTCCCGCAGGCCGTCGTTTGCGGGCAGGGGCAGGCTGACGCCCGCCCAGAGGGGCACGGCGACCCACCGCTTCATGCAGTACGCCGATTATTCGCGGGCGTGCAAGAGCGTTGCCGACGAGCTTACGAGGCTCACCGAGGACGGAATGCTCACAGCCGAGGAGGCGAACGCCGTGGACGCAAGGGCAGTCGCCCGATTCTTTGACAGCGGTCTCTACGCCCGAATGAGCCGTGCGGAGCGGATATATAAGGAATACTCCTTCACCTGCTCCGTGCCCGTGAGCGAGCTGTATCCGCAGCTGCCGTGCGGGCTTGCCGACGGCGAAGTGGTGCTGATAGAGGGCGTTGCGGACTGCGCCTTTGTCGAGGGCGGCAAGCTGGTAGTGGTCGATTACAAGACGGATAAGGCATCAAGCGCCGCCGAGCTTGCCGAACGCTACGGAGCGCAGCTCGGAATTTATCGCCGCTGCCTTGCCGAGGTGCTCGGAATGCCCGTAAAAGAGACGGTTATCTATTCATTCCGCCTGAACGAAAGCATAACTCTGTGATAAAACGACCCCGTGTGCGTTCTGCACACGGGGTTTGATGTATTCCCAGATCTTACTGCCCGTATTCGTCAATGCGCTTCCATTCAATCTCCACGGGCGTTGAATCGCCGATAGCTTCATCAATGCGGCGGTGATATTCTTCTTCTGTTATTACATTATCATAGCCGTAATAATAGGTGTCATCCGACGCGAAATAATACACGTTATCTTTCATTACAAGCGACGTGCCATCAAAGGCGGCAAAAAAGCAACTTGGTTTTTTTTCGTTCCCGTATGTTGTCATGACAAGTCCGTTTGAGTACAGCACACGGTCATAGATAAATTCAGACCAATGCAGACTATCAAAATCCATATACTCAACTTCTCCGTCTTTCAAGGTAGCAACTGCTGACAGCTTTCGCTCCCTCGGCGGATCCAGATCATCTGTGTATTTTCCCACTTTCCTCCAGTCTCCGAGCAGCATTTCCTCTACACCGTCGCCGTTAAGATCGTAGAAACAGTAATACATATATGGTATCTGCCTCATATACCATTCAAAATCAGATAGACCTTCTTCCATGAATCTGGAAACAACTCTCTCGCAATATTATATATCCCGAATACGGGTCGCTCGGGTCATCTTTGATTTCTTTAGTGTAGAACGGGATATCGTCGCTTTTCTCTGACGTTGCAGCCGCGCTTGCGTCGATCGGCGTCGTCTCGGCTTCTTTGCCCCCGTCCGCTCCGCAGGAGCAGAGGAGGAGCAAAAGTATAACTGTTATTAATAAGACTGCTTTCTTCATTTTGTCCTCCTTATTTTGTTATCAGCAAATCCGTGTATATGCCGCCGTCATTTTTTTGATTACCGTTTTACGCGGCAGCCAAATCATGGCTCACCAAAATTATATATGATAATAGATTGAATGTCAATATTTTGTGAATTATTCAGTCTGACTATTGAAACAATACGGCTTTGAAACTATGCGCAAAATCTGCCCGCGGCACACCTCATCCGTCTCGCGGCTCGATGATTTTTACTGTTAGCTTGCAGTCAAGTCGGCTCCCTCTGACGAGGGAGCCGGCGCGGAGCGACTGAGGGAGAGACTCAGCAAGCTGTTGCTTGTTTCTTGGGCTCCCTCCTGAAGGAGCTGTCCGTAGGACTGAGGGAGTTTTTTGCGAAAAAACATCTCGCCGATAAGCATAACTTCGATTTAATCAACGGTCGCTAACGGAGAAGGCGAATTTTTACTTTCAGCACTGTAATTTTATGCGGGCGAACACAGTTCGCCCCTAACGGTGTTCAATTTCCATTACAGTTTTGTTTGCGGGATGCCGAGGACGTCATCCCCTACGATCGAATTGCGGTTGATTCGTTATATATTCAGCAAGATTTTGACTTAAACAGCTACCGGACAATCCCTCCGTCACGACTTTGTCGTGCCACCTCCCTTTACACAAGGGAGGCGAGGGCAAGTGTAAACATTTGAAAAAATTATATGTGGCGATGTTATCGCCTTCCTACAAATCAAACCGAAATCCGCCGCAAATCTGCAAAAATTCTGCGAAATCGGGGCTACGGGGGCGATATATTGGGCACTATGTCGGTCGGGGGTATCAAAGTGTGAAAAATCGCTGTGAAATCCGCCGAATCTCAAAAAAGGGGTTGACATTTTTGCTTTAGCGTGCTAATATGATAACACAGCAACACGATACAACAACAAATCAAATCGTGACGAAAACAAAAAAGGAGAAATTACCATGAAAAAGCTTACAGCACTCATTCTTGCCGCAGTTATGATGTTTGCGCTCGTTGCTTGCGGCAGCAACGGCGACGATGTTACCACCACCGCAGCGGGCGACGCCGCCGGCACCACCGCCGCAGCGGACAGCGACCTTGCATATGTCAAGAGCAAGGGCACCCTCGTAGTCGGCATCACCGATTTCGCTCCGATGGATTATCAGGAAGCAGGCAGCGACGAATGGATCGGCTTTGACGCGGATATGGCAAAGGCATTCGCAAAGAGCCTCGGCGTTGAGGTCAAGTTCATCCCCATCGACTGGGACTACAAAGTTGCAGAGCTTAACAACAAGTCAATCGACTGCGTTTGGAACGGCATGACCCTCACCGAAGAAGTTACCGCAGCTATGAGTTGCTCCAACGCATACTGCAACAACGCTCAGGTCGTTATCGTCCCCGCCGACAAGGCTGATTCCTACAAAACCGCCGAGGATTGCAAGTCCCTTCAGTTCGCAGTTGAAGCAGGCTCCGCAGGTAAGCAGGCCGCTGAAGCAAACGGCTTTACGTTCACCGAGGTCGTCGATCAGGCCACCGCTCTTTCAGAGGTCGCAGCGGGCACCGCAGACGCAGCTATCATCGACTCCCTGATGGCAGCCGCAATGGTCGGCGAAGGCACCAGCTACGCTTCACTCACCTACACTGCCTCCCTCACCACCGAGGAATACGGCGTCGGCTTCCGCCAGGGTTCCGACCTCACCGCCGCCCTCAACGAATTCTTCGCAGCAAGCAAGGCTGACGGCAGCATGGAGAAGACCGCAGAGACCTACGGTGTTCAGGCGGCTCTCATCAAGTAATCAAGTTGCTCACATTATAATAGAAAACAGAGGACGGTAAAACGCCCTCTGTTTTCGCCGTATAAATACAGATTTTTAAGGATGTTTTCTAATGAATTTTCAACTCTTTAAGGAGCAATTCCCGATCGTTTTTGACTCGCTGAACGCCGGATTTCTCCAAACAATGAAGCTTTTCACGATTTCTCTTGTCGGCTCCATTCCCCTGGGGCTTATAATCTCATTCGGCTCAATGTCCAAATTCAAGCCACTTTCACTGCTTGTCAAGACTGTAGTCTGGGTCATCAGAGGCACCCCGCTGATGATACAGCTGCTGATAATTTACTTTTTCCCCGGCCTCGTGATGAAAAACAACATCTGGGGCAGCGGTGAGGAGGGGCGCTTCATAGCCGCCTGCGTCGCGTTCGTCTTTAACTACGCCTGCTATTTCTCCGAGATATACAGAGGCGGCATTCAGGGCGTGCCCAAGGGTCAGCAGGAGGCGGGGCAAGTGCTCGGCCTCTCAAAGAGCCAAATTTTCTTCAAAATCACCCTCATGCAGATGATAAAGCGCATAGTGCCGCCGATGTCAAACGAGATAATCACCCTCGTCAAGGATACATCCCTCGCCCGCATAATCGCATTTCAGGAGATAATCTGGGCCGGTCAATCCTTTATCAAAGGCTCAAAGGGCATTGCCGGTCAGATGTGGCCGCTGTTTTTCACGGGAGTTTACTATCTCATATTCAGCGGAGTGCTGACTGCGCTGTTTAACAAGATCGAGAAGAAGCTCAGCTACTTCAAGGTCTGAGGAGGTGCGGAGAATGTCAATTTTAGAGGTAAAAAATCTTTCAAAGAGCTTCGGCAGCACCGAAGTGCTCAAGGATATCAGCTTCACGCTTGAGAAGGGCGATGTGCTGAGCATAATCGGCTCCTCCGGCAGCGGCAAAACGACCATCCTGCGCTGCATCAACCAGCTTGAGACCGCCGACAGCGGCTATATCGCCGTGGACGGCGAGGTGTTCTTCGACGGCAAGCCAGCCTATAAGAACGCCGAAGAGAAGCGCAAAAAGCAGCTGCTTGTCGGTCTTGTATTTCAGAATTTCAACCTTTTCCCGCACTACAGCGTACTGGATAACGTGACCCTTGCGGCGAAGCTCCTTGCAAAGGAAAAGCCTGATTACAAGAAGAACGCTAAGGCGACAAACGCCGAGATCGAGGATAAAGCAAAGGTGCTGCTCGGCAAGGTCGGCCTCTCGCAGAAGCTCGGCAACTACCCCTGCGAGCTTTCGGGCGGCCAGCAGCAGCGGGTTTCGATAGCCCGCGCGCTGATGCTCGAGCCGAAGATACTCTTCTTTGACGAGCCCACCTCGGCGCTCGACCCCGAGCTGACAGGCGAAATACTCAAGGTCATCAAGGATCTTGCCGCGGAGCACATGACGATGGTCATCGTCACGCACGAGATGGCGTTTGCCCGCGACGTATCGAGCCGCATAATCTTCATGGACGGCGGAGTTATCGTTGAGGACGGCACACCCGAGCAGGTCATCGAGCACCCCACGCAGGAGCGCACAAAGGAATTCCTCAGCCGTTACGGCGACTGATAAGCAAAAGCAAGACCGAACGTGTACTTTTCGTATACGTTCGGTCTTTTGTTATCGCCGCTTAATCGAACAAGGCAAAAAAAAGCTGCATCCGCTTTGAGATGCAGCTTTATAATTATCTTGTTATGCGTTGACTTCTTCTTTTTCTTCCGATGCTTCGGCGGCCTCGGCGACAATCTCTTCGTTGTAGCCCTTCTCCGCCATGGCCTTAGCCATCATCTGATGAATGGTGTCGATATCGGTGCCTGCCGCGACAAGCTCAAAATACTCCTCGGCGGGAATGCCGCCGACATAGCACTGCTTATACTTAACGGCAACGCCCTTCTTGGCGATTATTATGTTGATGGCGAGCAGCAGCACAAGGGTACCGATATAGACATATGCGCCGTACTGGACGGAGCCGGTGACGAACTCGGGGAACACGCCGTGGATATCAGCCGCAAACTTATTGAAAGCGAAGACGGAAGCAATCGCAAAAGCGATGTCAAGACAGTTGAGGGTTATATTTCTGGCATTGCCCTTGGGGCCGCAAGCCATGGTGAGCAGCACGAGGCTGACTATGACGATTACGAGCGAGAGCAGGACGGAAATAAGGGCGACCGCGTATGCAACGAATGCGGAGCCGACTATCGAGGAGCCTGTCATGGTGAACAGAGCACCGAAATCAATAGAGGAAACGAGATTATAGATCTCGATGGCATTTATGTTCTTTGCGGTCTCCTCAATGAACGGGCCGTTGAATGCGACCTTGCACAGCGGCAGCATGAGGGCTGCTATCGGGAGCACCGAAAGGATTATCCTGACTATGGTGAGCGGCGAGCCGACGAAAGAAGCCTTGAGCCTGTCGAGCTTCTTCTGAAGGTGGGCGTGCTCGGCCTCAGCGGCATCCGCCTCATTCATTAGTCTCTCTTCTCTGCCGTAGTAAACAAGATTCACGCCGCAGCCGGGGCAATTGGGGCGCCAATCAAAAATTGTAAGACGGCGGCCGCACTTCGGACATTTAGCCATATTTTTTCCTCCAAACACTAATTGCGTAATACACTGTAGTATTTTATCATATTACGGAAATTAAATCAATTGTAAACTATAGCCAAAAAGCAAGACGGATTTTCGGCAAAATGCCCATCAGGTCATGCCGCCGTCAGCAGTTATGACCTGGGCGGTGACGTAATCCGAGTCGCTGCCCGCAAGAAAAGACACAACGCCGGCTATCTCGCCGGGCAGACCGAAGCGCCCCATCGGTATCTCATCCGCGAGGGCGGCTCGCTCATCGGAGCTGAGATTTGAATTCATCTTAGTGTCTATCGCCCCGGGGGCAACGCAGTTGACCTGGATATTGCTCGGCGCAAGCTCCCTCGCAAGCGCCTTGGTGAGGCCTATCACGGCCGCCTTGGTCGCGGAATACACCGTCTCGCACGAAGCGCCGTAAACGCCCCACATCGAGGATATATTGATTATCTTGCCGCTCTTTTGATTCACCATGAACGGCACGGCGCACTTGCAGCAGTTGAAAACACCCTTAAAGTTAACGCCGGTGATAAAGTCGAACTCCTCCTCGGTGATATCGGTGAAGAGCTTTTGCTGGGCAACCCCCGCATTGTTGACAAGCACAGAAACGCCGCCGAATTCCTCGGTGGCGTCTGCAAAGACAGTATTCATTTGTGAGTAGTCGGCAACGTCGGCGCAGTATATCTTATACTCCGCCCCGATGGCGTCAAGCTCGGCGGCGAGGGAGGCGATGCCCGCCTCGTCGCTCCTGTAGCAGGCCGCTACGGCGAAGCCGTCACGGGCAATGCGCAGCGCAATGCTGCTGCCTATCCCGCCCGAGGCTCCGGTTATCAATGCACACTTCTTTTTCATAGTCCTTATGTCAAAGCCGAATAGTCAAAGTTCTCGCCCATTATCTTGGTCATATCGAAATAACCCGAGGGTATCTTCATCTTTGACTTGTCTGCGCCCTTCTTGAGGGTGCTTATTTCGATTATTGCAGGCGAACCGTCGGAAGAAATGCTCTCGATCCTCTTGAGATCGCCGTTTGAATCAAAGTAATACTTCGTGGTATCGCCGTTGGATTCATACACGTCGCAGGTGTATTTCTTGCCGCCCACGGTGACTTCGGCGCTCGAAACATACTTGGAGTTATCGTCGTTTGCGCCGCCCTCGATAAGGTCGGGGTCAAGGATAGAGTCAAGGACATCCTGGGGCACTTCCATATAGCATCTCATCGCGGGGATGACAAGATAGAGCTTGCCGCCCGTAACGACGAACGCAGCTTTGAGGGCGCCCTTGCCCTCAACGGGCATATTGGTCTCGACATAGAGGTCGTCGCCGCTCCTCATCAGAGTAATGGGCATACGCACGGTGGAGCCGTCGACCTCGGCTTCGATAGTTGCGGAGAGCGTGAAGCTCTCGCTCTTGATTATCTCTTTGAAGTTCTTCTCAAAGGTCTCACGCTGGGGCTTGCCGTCCGCGCCGGTGACAGGCTCGATCTGTTTGAAGTCGTCGTCGGGCACAAGGCCGTCCGCCATATCGAGCTTCGGCTCGGTGACCTTGGTGTCGATCAGCTCGTCAAGAGACGAGGGATCGTTGAAAGCGTCGAGGAACGACTGCGCCTCGGGTGAGAAGGTGTTGGAGTCGGTGGTCGAGGCAAGCACGCGCTTGGTCTCGATAACAACGTCATCCTTCTTGACAAATATCGTGTTGCCGTCGGAATCAATGTAGAAATACTCTATCTCGCCGTTCTCCTTGATCCTGGTCTGCACGTTTCTGGTAACGCCCTCGTCATCGACGATATAAACCTGCGACTCGATAGTGAACATATCGGTTTTTTCGAGCTGTTTACAGGATGCGAATCCGAATGCCAGCGCGAACACCAGCACTATCGCAATTATGTTCTTCCTCATGTCTAATATTACCTCCGAATGAGTCTTATCAACCGCATAAGGTGCGGGACTATATATAGAATAGCCCATTTTCGCATTTAAATCAAGTATAGAACATAAAATAATATTAGAGAAATTGTAAAGCTTTTGTTGCCGAATTGTAACGTCGCCGAAATTTTTAAACTAAATAGTAAAAAAGACTTGCAAAATTGAAATAAATACTATATAATATGGAGCGTATTTGAAATGCTACTGTGGCTCAGTTGGTAGAGCAGCGCATTCGTAATGCGCAGGTCGTCGGTTCGAGTCCGACCAGTAGCTCCAACAAAACCGCTTCGGCGGTTTTTTATTTTATATGTATCTGTCGTCGGATATCAACAAAAACGGAGGTGAGACGATGAAGCTGTTACTGCTGTTCGGAGACGCTGCTGTCGGCAAAATGACGGTCGGGCAGGAACTTTGCAAAATTACGGATTTCAGGCTTTTCCATAATCATATGAGCATTGAGCCTGTGCTCGAGGTGTTTGGCGAATTCAACGGAACCGTGATCAGGAAATTCAGAGAAACCGTATTTGAGGAATTCGCGAAAACAGATAAATACGGATTGATATTCACCTTTATGTGGGCTTTTGACTGTAAAGAGGATTGGGAATACACCGCGAAAATCGTCGATATATTTAAAGAGTATAATGCAGAAGTGTATTATGTCGAGCTTTTCGCTCCGCAGGAAGTACGGCTGAAGCGAAACGCAACCGAAAACCGTTTGAAAAACAAACCGTCAAAAAGGGATATTGAATTTTCAAACAGGCTGTTGATCTATGATGATAATAATCACCGAATGGTGAGCAACGACGGCGAAATACCGTTTGAAAATTATATTAAAATTGATAATACCGATCTATCTGCCGAGGAAACGGCGCGGATAATTAAAGACCGTTTCGGCTTTTGACGAATACCAAAAACCTTTTTTGCCCAGTTAAATTAAAACAGTCATTTCAAAGCGAAATGGCTGTTTTTCGTTTTGTGGCTTATCACTATTGCTTTCTCTTGTTTGCTTTTGATAATATCTCGCGGTCTCTCCCTCGTCGGAGGCCGATTTTTTCGCTTTATCGGCACCGAATTCTAAAAATATGATGTTGAGATTTGCGCTTTAATGTGTTATAATGACCGATAGATAATGTATAAAAGCGGGTGAAGGCAAATGAAAAGACGGCAGATGATCTCACAGCTCGTGACCGTGGCTGTCGCCGCGCTGCTGCTGCTCGCCGCCTACACCTATATCGTCGGCGACGGCTCGATATTTAAGGGCAAGATGGACGGCGACACTATAAAAGCAAAGGTGATAAGAGTTACCGACGTCAAGACTGCCAACGTCAGCGGCGAGAATGAAATAATCACCGTCACATTCAAGGCAAAGGCGCTCAACACCGAGCTGAGGGGCAAAACCCTCGATGTTATCCAGGAGATCGACCGCTCTTATGCGTTCAGCCCCCGTCAGGTGGAGCAAAACGACACCGTGCTGATAGAGGGCTACCGCGAGAACGGCGAAAGGCTCTATTATTTCGGCGATTTTGTGCGTATCACTCCGCTGCTGTGGCTGCTTGCGATATTCTGCGTGCTGATAGTCGTATTCTCAAGGATGCAGGGCGTCAAAACGATAGTTTCGCTCGGGCTGACCTGCCTCTCGGTATTCTTTGTGCTCATCCCCGCTATTCTCAACGGTCACAACATCTATTTCTGGTCCATCCTCGTGTGCGTTTACATGACGGTGATGACCCTTGCGATAATCAGCGGCTACAACAAAAAGGCGCTGTGCGCCTGCATCGGCTGCATGAGCGGCGTGCTCTGCTCGGGCTTCATCGTATTGATAATGGACCGCTTCCTCAATATGACGGGTATGCTCGAGGAGGAGTCGATCTACCTCTTCCAGCTCTACCCCGACAACCCCATTAACCTCAAGGCGATAATCTTCGCGATGATAATCGTCGGCGCGGTCGGCGCGGTGATGGATGTCTCGATGTCGATATCGTCCTCGCTTTACGAATTAAAGCAGAAATCCCCGCATATCAAGCCGCAGGAGCTTATGCGCTCGGGCTTCACGATAGGCAGGGATATGATGGGCACCATGGCAAACACCCTCGTGCTCGCCTATATCGGCAGCTCGCTTACCTGCGTACTGCTCATGGTCGCCTACAACGCGAATATCGAGCAGGTCATAAACAAAGAGGTCATCATCGCCGATGTCCTCCAGGCGCTCGCCGGCAGCATGGGCATGCTGCTGACTCTGCCGCTCACCAGCGCGGTATGCGCCGTTATCTATTACAAAAAGGAGGGTTCGGGCAATGCCTCTGACAAAGATGAGCCCGCTGCTGCAAAAAGCGGCGAATGAAGGCTACGCCGTCGGCAGCTTCAGCGTAGCGAATATGGAGATGGTGCTCGGCGTGCTCAAAGCCGTTGAGGAGACCGAAAGCCCCGCCATAATCCAGATAGCCGAGGTGCGCCTCAAGCAGTCCCCGCTCGAGGTGATAGGCCCGCTGATGGTAGCCGCCGCAAAGAGCTGCAAGATGCCCGTGGCAGTCCACTTCGACCACGGCAAGACCGAGGAGAAGATAACCGAGGCTCTTGAGCTCGGCTTCACGAGCGTTATGTTTGACGGCTCGCATCTGCCGTTTGAGCAGAACGCCGCCGAGACCGCAAAGATAAATTCGATAGCCAAGCGCTTCAACGCCGACTGCGAGGGGGAGATAGGCTGCGTCGGCGGCAGCGAGGACGGCAGCGAGAATATCGCCGTCAACTGCACCTCGCCCGTTCAGGCGCTGGAATTCTATAAAGCGACGGGCGTTGACGCCCTCGCCGTTGCGATAGGCAACGCCCACGGCAACTACAAGCAGGCGCCGAAGCTGCGGTTTGATATCCTTGAGGAGACGGCGGTTCTCGTTCCCGTCCCTCTGGTGCTCCACGGCGGCACGGGCATACTGCCCGACGACTTCCGCAAATGCGTGAGCCTCGGCATCAGGAAAATCAACATTGCCACGGCGACCTTTGACAGCGTTGAAGCGAGCGTTCGCTTCGCTTACTCCGGCGGCAAAATCGGCGGATACTATGACTTGCAGGCCGCCGAGGTCGAGGGGGCGTATCGCAACGCCCTGAAGCATATAGAGATATTCGGCTGCGCCGGTAAAGGTAAAAATTAATTGAAAGGTGACATATATATGAGCTACATTGAATTTGACAACTCAAAGCCCCTTGACGTCATCCCCATAGGCAGGATCGCCATCGACTTCAACCCCACCGATATGAATAAGCCGCTCTCCGAGAGCAGCAACTTCAACAAATACGTCGGCGGCTCGCCCGCAAATATAGCTGTCGGCCTTGCAAGGCTCGGCGCAAAGTGCGGCTTCATCGCCCGCGTATCCGACGATCAATTCGGCGACTATGTGGAGAACTATTTCAAGGCTGACGGCATTGACGTCTCTCACGTTTTCCGCTGCGAGCACGGCGAAAACCTCGGCCTTACCTTCACCGAGATACTCAGCCCCACACAGAGCAGCATTCTGATGTATCGCGACGGCGTTGCGGATCTGCAAGTCTGTGTTGACGACGTAGATGAGGATTATATCAAACAGGCAAAGGCCGTTGTCATCTCCGGCACGGCTCTGTGCGCAAGCCCGTCAAGAGAGGCTGCGCTCAAAACGCTCTTCCTCGCAAAGAAAAACGGCGTGGTCGTGATATTCGACATCGACTACAGGAGCTACACCTGGAAAAATAAGGACGAAATATCGCTCTATTACTCCATCGCCGCCAAAAACAGCGACATCATCCTCGGCTCGAGAGAGGAATTCGACCTCACCGAGGCGCTCGAGGGCGTTTGCTCAAGCGACGAGGACTCGGCAGCGCGCTGGTTCGGCTACGGCAATAAGATAGTCATAATCAAGCACGGCAAAGAGGGCTCGGTCGCCTATCTCAGCGACGGCTCGGCGTATAAAGTGAAGCCCTTCCCCGTCAAGATGCTCAAGGGCTTCGGCGGCGGCGACGGCTATGCCTCGGCGTTCATCTATTCGCTGCTTCAGGGCAAGAGCGTACCCGAGGCTCTCGAATTCGCAACGGCCTCCGCCTCCATGCTCGTCTCAGCTCACAGCTGCTCGGCTGCAATGCCCTCGGCCCAGGCGGTGCGTGAATTCATCGACAAGACCAAGCCCGTCTCAGGCGAGGTTATCGAAAAAATAAAATAACTCAACAGGAGAAATACAAAATGAAGAAACTGCTCAGCATTTTCCTTGCAATTGTCACCGTGCTCACCTGCTCGGTATTTGCCTTTGCTGCCGACGGAGCCTCCGGCGCTCTCAAATTCGGCACAGACGGCAAATTCAAGATAATGATGATCAACGACACCCAGGATGTCGGCAAGAATGCCAAAAGTGAGACCGCGAAATTCATCGGCATGGCTCTCGATAAGGAGCAGCCCGACCTTGTGGTATTCGTCGGCGACCAGCTTTCGGATATATATCCAAAGGCCTCCAAGGAGGACTATAAGCTCGCTATCGACCGCATCATCAAGCCTCTCCAGGAGAGAAACATTCCGTTCCTCGTGACCCTCGGCAACCACGACCATGACCGCGCCAACGTGATGAGCGAGGATGAGATGTTTGAAGTCTACGCTTCATACGACAACTGCCTTGCAGTCAGGGGCAGCACCGACCCGTTTACCTACAACGTGCCTATCTATTCCTCAAAGGACGGCAGCGTTGCGATGAACATCTACATGATGGACACCAACAACAAGAAGGACGGCGGCTACGAAGGCATCCGCGCAAATCAGCTTGATTGGTACAACACCACCTCCGCCGCTCTCAAAGCGGCAAACGGCGGCGCAGCCGTGCCCTCGATGCTCTTCCAGCACGTCCCCGTCAAGGAAATCTACTCCTTCCTTAAAGAATGCGATTGGAAGGACGACGGCGCGATCTACTCCCGCAGAGATCACAAATGGTATGTACTCAACACGGAAGTGGCTCAGGGCGACTTCGGCGAAGCTCCCTGCTCCGAGAACTTTGACGTGCAGACCGGCGAATATCAGGCATGGGTCAAGAACGGCGACATAATCGGCGCATTCTTCGCACACGACCACAACAATAACTTTGTCGGCACCTCCGCCGACGGCATCAAGATGGGCTACAACGGCGGCACAGGCTTCCGTGCCTACGGCGCCGAGTGCGGCAGGACGATTAGAGTTTTCAACTTCGATGAGAACGACATCGCAAACTACGAGACTCACCTGCTCTATTATCAGAACGTGACAGGCGAGGAAGCCTCCAACTTCTTCTTCGACACATTCTCCCCCGCCATCCTCAACCCCGTGATGAAGGTCGTCTACTTCCTCTTCGGCTGGGCGATCAAGCGCTTCAAATAATCATCATCCGATCATAAACTAACCGCCCCTCTCCGAACGGAGAAGGGCGGTTTTTTCTGAGCAACCAAACAAAAAACAGCCTCCGTTAAGGGAGGCTGTTGCGTTATCAGACGTTATCCTGCGAATGGGCATAGAAATCGACGGGGAACCAACCTGCGGCGAAGGCGGGCAGGGTGTTCCTTGCCTCGGAGTAGAGCGAGGCGATGCACCTTATCGCCTCACGGTGCTCAAGCTCGATATCGGCGGGCTTGTCGGTCGGCTTGACCGTCACATCGCTGCCGCTGACGGTTATCTCGAGATTCTCGTCGCCGTTGACGCCGTGGATAAGCATCACCAGCGAGCCGTTGCCGAGCTTCATGCGCTGAGCCTTGACGGTGAGAAACGCCTCGATGAACGCAGCGAAATCAAAAATATTTATCATCTCGGAGTGTGTAAGCGAACAGGAGGCGCAGATCTTTGCCATGTATTCGCAATTCTCCGTGTCATAGGGCGGCAGAGCGAAGCTCGCCGAGTCGCGGCCGGAGGTCTCCATGGCGCAGATGATGAGGTCGAGCAGGTCGGTGCCGGGTGCAGCCATTATCTCGGCAATGCCGCCGTCCCTTGAGAGGACGAAATAGCCCGCAAAGCTGCCGTCGGCAAGTGCGACATACGGGGTCGAACGCCAGCTCCTGAGGATATCTATGTGCGCTTCGTCGGGGCGCACGGCGTGGAACGGCTGAGTTTCATACAATGCCTTGACCTTTGCAAGCAGCTCGGTATCCGCCTCGGTCAATTCACGGGCGGTGAGCGAGATCTTGACCTCTCCGCCGAGCACATGGCGGATATTGCGCTTGTTTATCGAGAAGCAAACGCTCACGCCGGCAGGCTCGTAGCCGAAATAGCCGTAGCGCTGCCTGTGACCGCCGAGAGGCGAATAGACCGTGCCGTCGGCTTTCATTATGTCGAGGCAGGCGTTGAGCCTGTCTATCATGTATCCCTTGCCTCTTGAATCTCTGGTGACTGCGACGTTGCCGATGCCACTGACCTTCAGTTCCCTGCCCGCGGCGACGAATTTAAGCGGATATAGACCGATAGCAGCCTTTATATCCTCGCCCTCCATGACTACAAGATTGTTGTAGGCGGGCTCGTATTTGTCCTTATAGAGCTTCGGCAGCAGCGACATGAAGTCACGGCGGGGAGTTTCTTCATCGTCAAAGAAGAAAACGTCGTCGAGCACCTCGATAAGCTGTTTTGTGTATTCCTTTTTTCCTCTTCCCTTGTATATTTCCACGTTAGTTCCTCCGAAATTATTATTTAAGATTTTTGAAGTCATTGTAGTTGAGCACGCGGAAGCTGCCCGAGCGTTTTGCTTTGACGCGGCGGCTGCGGAGCACCAGCAGCACTATGAGAGCCGCAAGGACCGCGACGGCGGCAATGCGGAATATCCACGAGCCGAAGAGCGCTTGCAGCTCCGTGCCGATGAACGCAAAGAAGCTGCGCTTTATCTGTGAGCGGGAGACAAGGTCGATCTCGCGGATGACCTTGCCGGCGTAAAGCACTCTGCCTTTACAGATGACCTGTCCCTCTTTTATCGGCGCATTGACCGATTCGGGCACGGTATCGGGTATCGTCTCTATCAGCAGGCTGCCCGAATCCGTCCCCGTCGGCACAAGGCTGTAGACCGTCTCGGCGGGCACGAGGCTGACGAAATCGGTGGTCCTCGCATATTTGACGGGGATCTCCGCGACTATCTTCTCGGGGTCGCAGACCGCAACAAGGCGGATATTCTTAAACGCCCACTCAAACATCTTTTTGCAGTCGAGGAAAGCGCCGTTCTCCTCCACACCGTCACGGTCGACATCCTCAAATATCGAGCGCATCGCAACGCCGATATAGTTGTAGCCGTCGTTGGAGGCGAGGGTCACTACGCAGCGCCCCGCCTGAGAAGTCGTGCCCGTCTTGCCGCCCTTGACATACTTGCAGTAGTAGTCCTTGTATGCGCTGTTGAGCATGAAGTTGGTCGAGTGGATAGTGCGCTCGCCCTGCATATTGGTGGCGGGCAGAGTGTATGAATTCTTGCCGACTATCTCGGCAAAAGCGGGGAATTCGAGAGCATATTTGAAGAATTTGGCTATATTCTCAGCCGAAACATACTGATCCTCATCGTCAAGGCCGTGAGGGTTGACAAAGTGGCTGTCCGTGCAGCCGAGACGCTCGGCAAGCTCATTCATTTTGGCGATGAATGCCGCCCTGTCGCCGTTCGTGACATAGTTTGCGAGGGTGGTCGCCGCCTCGTTGGCGCTCTGGAGCAGCAGGCAGCAGAGCATATCATAGAGGCTGAGCGTTTCACCCGCCTTGAGGCCGCCGAGGGAGCTGCCCGTGCCGTCAAGCTCATGCAGGCTCTGCTCCGTCACCGTGACGGGGGCGGTCAGGTCGCTGCAATTCTCGAGCACTACGCAAGCGGTCACTATCTTGGTAAGGCTTGCGGGCGCTGACTGCATCGTCTCGTTCTTTGCGAATATTACCTCGCCGTTGTCGGCGCTCATGAGCAGCAGGCATTCGGAATAAAGCCCCAGCTTCTCCATCTCGGCGTCATAGGCCGCGCCGGCGGGTATGAATACGGAAAGGATCACAGTGACGGCGCATAAAATTGAGCAAATTACTTTTCTCATATGTTATTTCTCACCTATAAAATTATTTATGACACTCCGTTCAGTATATCATATAATGAGGGAAAAATAAACAGTAAAAATGAATTTTTTGTTTCTTCGGCTCTTTATCCTTGATTTTTTCGCCGCATTGCGTTATTATTTAAGGTAGCACATAAAAAAGGAGCTTCCGTATGGTTTACGTTACCGGGGATATGCACGGCGATATAGCCCGCTTTGATTCCCCCGCTGTAAAACGCCTTAAAAAGGGCGATACGCTGATAATCTGCGGCGATTTCGGCTTCGTTTGGGATAACAGCAAGGCGGAGCAAAAGACGCTGAAGAAACTCGGCTCAAAGAAATATAACATTTGCTTTATCGACGGCACTCATGAGAATTTTGAGCTGTTGAACGCTTACCCCGTCACCGAGTGGTGCGGCGGGAAGGTGCACCATATCTGCGGCAATCTCTATCACCTGATGAGAGGGCAGGTCTTCCGTATAGACAACATGACCTTCTTCACCATGGGCGGCGGCGAAAGCCCCGACATTGATATCCGCTTTGAGGAGAACGCCTGGTCGAGGGAGGAATTCCCCAGCCGCGAGGAGCTGCTTGAGGGTGCGGCCAATCTCGAGAAGCAGAATTGCAGGGTCGATTATATTATCACCCACGAGCCGCCCGTCAAGATAAAGAGCTTCCTGATGCTCAAGGATTCGGAGACGGCGAGCGTCACGGGTCTCAACACCTATCTTGAGGAGCTGTCGGAATCCTGCCGCTTCAGGCGCTGGTTCTTCGGCTCAATGCATCTCGATAAATATATCTCCGCCTCCCACGTTGCGGTGTTCCAAAACGTGATAAACGCGATAACAGGAGAAGTGGCGAGATAAATCTGAACTATTTGTTAAAATTCACCTGCGCCTCTTGACTTTTCGGTCGGGAGGCGTTAAACTTCAAAAGAAAGTTAAACGGTTAACTATTAACCGACTAATTAATTGCCGATAATAATGAAAGGAGCGATAGTCATAGATAAGGAAATGTGCCGCCGCACCGTCCGTGAGCTTTGCAGAGTAGGGCTGCTGCACCGCTACAGGATATCAATGGCGGTGTCGCACCTGCACCTCTACCGCGGGCAGCCGGAGCTGATGGAGTATCTGATAGCGCACGGGGACTGCTCACAGGTGGAGCTTTCAGAGGCGCTGGGCGTTTCGCCCGCAAGCGTCGCCACGAGCATAAAGCGCCTTTGCAAGGCAGGCTTCGTCGAGCGGCGTGAGGATGAGAACGACCGCCGCATAAACCGACTGAGCGTTACCGAGAGCGGCAGACGGGCGTTTATGGCGGGGCGCAAGGAATGCGACAGGATAGACGATATTATGTTTGAGGGCTTCACGGAGCAGGAGACAGAGCAGCTGCTTGCCATGCTCAGCCGTATGGCCCGCAATCTCTCGGTCGGTGAGCTGAGCGAGAGAGAAATGATGAAAGATATTTTTAAAAAGGAAAAGGAGAGGGATGAAAATGATTAAAGCCATAGTCTCAAAGACCAAGGGCTACAGGCTCGTTTCCGTTCTTTCGCCGCTGATGATACTCATTGAGGTGCTCATGGAGGTGCAGCTCCCATTCGTCATGTCGGATATGGTGAATACCGGCATTCAGGGCGGCGCGGGCATGGATTATATAGTCCGCCAGGGCTTCAAGATGATCCTCATGGCGGTCGCTTCGCTCGTGAGCGGCTCGCTGGCGGCAAGATTTGCGGCAAAGGCGGGCATGGGCTTCGGCTCCAACATCAGGGAGGCGGTCTTTGCCAAAATTCAGAGCTTCTCATTCTCGAATATCGACCGATTCAGCACCGCTTCGCTCGTGACGAGGATGACCACCGACGTCAACACCATGCAGATGGCGTATACAATGGCCTTGCGTATAGTCCTCAGGGCGCCGCTGCTGTTTGTAATGTCGTTTATTTATGCACATAGGATCAACGCCCCCCTTGCGAGGATATTCCTTATCGCTATCCCGTTTCTGCTGATATTCCTCGGCATTATGGGCAGCATCGCCCTGCCGAGATTCAAGCGGATGATGAAGAAATTCGACGGGCTGAATTCCTCGGTGCAGGAAAACCTCATAGCCATGAGAGTTATCAAAGCGTTTGTCAGAGCGCAGTATGAGAAGGATAAATTCAAGCTCTCCAACGACGAATTAAAGGACGCTTCGATATCCGCCGAGAAGGTGCTTATCCTCGCAAGCCCGCTCATGTCGCTGACGGTCTATGCCTGCATTATCTCGATATTCTGGATAGGCGGTCAGCACGTTATCGAGGGCGTGATGACGGTCGCGGATCTCACGGCGTTCATCACCTATGTCACTCAGATACTCATGTCGCTGATGATGATATCAATGATATTCGTCATGGTCGTTATGTCGAGAGCCTCGCTCACCAGAGTCATTGAGGTGCTAAATGAGCAGCCCGATATCAGCGACGCAGATGCAGACCCCGAGCTTCAAGTCGCCGACGGCAGCATCGACTTCGACGGTGTGAGCTTCAAATACAAAGCGGACGGTCAAAAGAATGTGCTCGACAATATCGACCTGCACATACGCTCGGGCGAGACGATAGGCGTTATAGGCGGCACAGGCTCGGCTAAGACCACCCTCGTGCAGCTTATTCCGAGGCTCTATGACGTGACCGAGGGCGATGTCAAGGTCGGCGGCAGATCCGTCAAGGATTATAAGCTCGACAATCTCCGCAACGCGGTCGCCATGGTGCTGCAAGTCAACGTCCTTTTTAGCGGCACGATAGAAGAAAATCTCCGCTGGGGCAACGAGAACGCCACTATGGAGCAGATAGAGCAGGCTTGCCGCGTCGCTCAGGCACATGACTTCATCACCTCGTTCCCCGACGGCTACAACACCTACCTCGGGCAGGGCGGCACAAATCTCTCGGGCGGTCAGAAGCAGCGAATTTGTATCGCGAGAGCGCTGCTCAAATCCCCCAAGGTGCTCATTCTTGACGACAGCACCAGCGCCGTGGACACCGCAACGGACGCTAAGATCCGCAGCGGCTTCAAGGCGAATCACGGCGACGTGACCACAATAATCGTGGCTCAGCGCATCAGCTCCGTTGAGCACGCCGACAGGATAATCGTGCTCGACGACGGCAGGATAAACGCCGTCGGCACCCACGAGGAGCTGCTCGGCACCAACGAGATCTATACCGAAGTCTATAAATCACAGCAGGAAGGGAGCGTGGCATAATGGCACCGCCGAAACACGGATTTCAGAAGCCAAAGAATGTCGGGGCGACCTTTGCAAGGCTGCTCGGCTACCTCGGCAAGTCCAAATTCCTGCTCATTCTTGTATTCCTGCTCGTCGCAATGAGCGCGGCGGCGGGAGTGGCGGGCACATATTTCATCAAGAGCATAACGGACGATTACCTGCTCCCGCTCGTCGGCAGCGGCATCACCCGTGAGCTGCTTGCCCCGCTGGCAAAGACGCTCGCCCTCCTTGCGGGCATATATATCGCGGGTGTGCTCAGCTCGTTCGGCTATTCGCGCATAATGCTCCAGGTCTCGCAAAATACGCTGAACACCATCAGAGCCGACCTCTTCAACCATATGCAGGATCTGCCCGTGAGCTTCTTTGACACCCACACCCACGGCGAGCTTATGAGCCGATACACAAACGACGTTGACGCTCTCAGGGAGTGCATCAGCCAGAGCCTCGTGCAGCTTGTCTCCTCCGTCGTGACGGTCATAGGCACATTTGCCATGATGCTGCGGCTCAGCCCGCTGCTCATGCTCGTGGTGCTCGTGATGCTTGTAATGGCGTTCGGCGCTATCAAATTCCTCGGCTCACGCAGCGCAAGATACTTCCGTGAGCAGCAGAAATGCGTCGGCGACGTCAACGGCTATATCGAGGAATTCATCGAGGGTCAAAAGGTGGTCAAGGTATTCTGCCACGAGCAGAGGGCGAATGCCGATTTCAGCGTGATAAACGGCAGACTGCGCCACGCCTCGACCAACGCTCACACTTTTGCGAGCGTGCTAATGCCGATAATGGGCAATATCTCCTACCTCACCTACGCCGCGGTCGCTATGCTCGGCTCGGTGCTGATAGTCGCTCTGCCGCAAGGCTCGTTCTTTGTCATCACCGTCGGCACTCTGCTGGCGTTCCTCACCTACACCAAGCAATTCTTCCAGCCGATAACACAGATATCGCAGCAGTTTAACAATATCATCATGGCGCTTGCGGGCGCTGAGCGTATATTTGAGATAATCGACACCCCGCCCGAGGCGGACGACGGCTACGTTACCCTCGTCAACGCTAAAAAAGCACCCGACGGCAGCCTGACCGAGTGCAGCGAGAGGACGGGAGTCTGGGCGTGGAAGCATCCGCACGGCGACGGCACGATAACCTATACCGAGTGGAGGGGCGACGTGCGCTTCCACGACGTCAGCTTCAGCTACGACGGCCAAAAGACCGTTTTGAAGCACGTCTCGCTCTATGCGATGCCGGGGCAGAAGATTGCCTTTGTCGGCTCGACGGGCGCGGGCAAGACCACGATCACCAACCTTGTCAACAGATTTTACGATGTCACCGAGGGCAAGATAACCTATGACGGCATCAATATCAAGAAGATAAAGAAGGCCGACCTGCGCCGCTCAATGGGCATGGTGCTCCAGGATACCCACCTCTTCACGGGCACGGTCAGGGACAACATCGCCTACGGCAGGCTTGACGCGACGGATGACGAGATAGTGGCGGCGGCGAAGCTCGCAAACGCCGATTCGTTCATAACCCGCCTGCCCGAGGGCTACAATACGATGATAACCGGCGACGGCGTGAATCTCTCGCAGGGTCAGCGCCAGCTCCTCGCCATTGCGAGAGCGGCGGTAGCCGACCCGCCCGTGCTCATTCTCGACGAAGCGACAAGCTCGATAGACACGAGGACGGAGCGCCTTATCGAGAAGGGCATGGATAAGCTCATGGAGGGCAGGACGGTGTTTGTCATAGCCCATCGCCTCTCGACGGTCAGGAATTCCGACGCGATAATGGTGCTCGAGCACGGCGAGATAATCGAGCGCGGCAGCCACGACGACCTTATCGCGCAGCAGGGCAAGTATTATCAGCTCTATACGGGTCAGTTTGAGCTGGATTAAAAGGAGTACAGCATGAGCATAAATTCTGTCTGCGGCACACTTCATCCGTCTCGCTTTGCTCGATAGTTTTATGCGGGCGAACACAGTTTGCCCCCTACGATGTTCAATTTACATTACGGTTTTGCTTGCTGGATGCCGAGGACGTCATCCCCTACGATGAAATTGCCGATCTGCGATTATATAACTGTCGGCTTGCAGTCAAGTGACTCCCTCTCACAGACAGCCTCAATTTTTCGACAACATTCTCAACGCAAAAAGCTGCCGTTCTTCGATGAAGGACGACAGCTTTAATTCTATCATTACATTATATTTTACAGATCACTTCATATAATCCGCGATCGCTTCGATATTATCGGAGCGGAAATACAGTCTCGGCACACGTTTATTGATGCCGCAGAGTATTTCATAATTTATCGTGCCCGTTGCCGCCGCGACCGCGTCAACAGAGAGGGGGCATGCGGGGTCGTCGTCAAGCACGGTGACGGTCATGCCTTCACGCACGCCGTCAACGCCCGAGACATCGAGCATACACTGATCCATACATATCCTGCCTATCACGGGCACGGTCGCGCCGCCCACGCGCATGAACGCCTTGCCCGAGAGCGCTCTCGGGTAGCCGTCCGCATAGCCGACGGGCACTGTGGCGACCGCCGTGTCGCCCTCGCCCGTATAGATCCTGCCGTAGCTGACGGGGGTGCCGTCCGGTATGGTCTTGGTCATGGAGACGACAGTCTTCATTTTCATGGCGGGGATAAGGCTTATCTTGCCGTTAAGGAACTCCGACGGCATAAGCCCATAGAGGATTATGCCGGGGCGCACAAGGTCAAGGTGCATCTCGGGGTAAAGGATCGTTGCCGCCGAGTTGCAGCAATGCCTGAACGGGAAGGTTATGCCCTCGAATTCAAGGCTGCGGATAAGAGTGGTGAAAAGCTCGAACTGGAAGCGGGTGAACACCTCGCCCTCACGCTCGTCGGCACAGGCAAAGTGGGTGAATATTCCCTCGGGATAAAGCCCCGGCAGACGGCAGGCCTCGGCTATCTGAGAGATAGAGCCTGCGTCCGCCACGCTGTCACGGAACGCAAATCCGAGACGGCTCATGCCTGTATCCGCCTTGATGTGAATGCTCACCTGCACGCCGCTCTCCACGGCTTTCTCGGAGAGGCTGCGGGCATATTCGATATTGAACACCGCCTGCGAGATGTTATTCACCGCAAGGGCGGCGGCATATTCAGCGGGGGTGTAGCCGAGAATGAGTATCGAGCAGTCGGCGTTCGCCGAGCGCACCTGCATGGCCTCCTCGAGATTCGACACGGCGAACCAGCGGCAGCCGCACTCGGAGAATTCCCTGACGGTATTCTCGACCCCGTGGCCGTAGGCGTCCGCCTTGACCACGGCGATTATATCGCAGCCGGGCGACAGGGTATTCTTTATCTCGTTGTAATTATGCCGCAGGGCATCGAGGCTGACCTCGACCCACGTCCTCCTGAAATATTTTTTCATTTCAATGCCTTTCGTGCTTATCAGATAATATCGTTGAATTCAACGACCTTATTCTCTTTGCCGGATTCAAATATCGCCTCGACCAGCTTCAGAAGCCTGCGCTGCTGATCGTGGGTAACGATAATGGGTTCCTCGCCCCTGAGATATGCGAACACATTCTTGTAGTATTCGCCCCAGTCGGCCTTTTGGACGTCAAGAGGATACTCCTTGATGGTGTCGTCCGTCCTCGGCGCCATTGTCTTGGTGATACCTGCGCCCGCAACGATGGGCACGGCGTCCCTGTTTTCCCAATCGGAGACCATGACGGTCTTGCCGCTGCAATCCCAATCGTCAATGACGGAGGTGCCGTTCTCGCCGAGCATATACCAGAGCGGGAGCGAGATGAAGTTGCTCGTAGTGACCTCGACATAGAACGAAAGCCCGTCGTCAAAGATGAGGGTCGCTCTGAAGCCGTCGTCGCAATTCTCGTTGGTGACGTTGGTAAGCTCTGCATAGACGGTCTTGAGCTTGCGGGGCAGGGTCATCATAAGCGCCTGGTCGAGCAGGTGAATGCCCCAGTCAAAGACCATTCCGCCGCCGTGCTGCTTCTGATTGCGCCAGTCGCCGGGAATGCCTCTTGAGCCCTGCACGCGAGATTCGATTCTGAACACCTTGCCCAAAGTGCCGTCGTCAAGCAGCTTCTTCATGGTGAGGTAATCCTCATCCCAGCGTCTGTTCTGATGGACGGTGAAGAGCTTGCCGCACTCATTGGCGCAGGCGATCATCTCCTCAAGGTCGGCGGAGCAGATGGTGACGGGCTTCTCGCTGATAACATTTTTGCCGGCTCTGAGAGCCGCCATGACTATCTCTTTATGGTAATCGTTGGGCGTTGCGACGGTGACAAGGTCGATACGCTCGTCGGCGAGCAGCTCCTCACGGCTTGCGAAAGCGTGAATGCCGTTCTCCTCGGCGACCTTATTCCTTGCGGGGTCGATGTCATATATGCCGATAAGCTCGGCATACTCGCCCATCTCGTTCTTTACTTTGCGGGTATGCCAGCTGCCCATGCCGCCGTAACCGATGACGGCAAATCCGAATTTTCCGTTAATCATAGTATTGCTTCCTTATTTCGCTTTGTAAAAAATTTAATTAAAACCACCGCTGCCCTCGCAGCCGCCGAAACAAGCAGGAACACACCCGCCTGCGCCAGCGCCGCAATGCCGTATTGCGCCTCCCCCGACACTGCGGGGAATATCCTGAATGAAAACGACAGGTAATATACAAGCATCAATATGCAGGAGAGGGCAAAGCCGAGAACTCCCGCCAAAGTGAGCCTTGCAATGAGCCTGCCGTCAGCATTCTTCGGCAGAGTAAAAAGCAGAACGATCGCAGAGATGACCGCACAGGCGGCGGCAATGAGCCACATCGCCCGCACAGACAGCTCGACCGCATAGGCGGAGACTGAGAATTCGCACAGCAATAAGCAGACGATCCCCATAACGAATCCGTCGATCAGGAACAGCGAAAATCGCTTCTTATCCATAATATACACTCCGATCCTGTCGGATCACACCCACCACATTGCGCCTGTAGGCTCGGTGACAAGCACATCCTTGAGGAACGAAACGGCCTTTGAGAGACCCTCGTTCTGGCTCATGAGCGAATCCTCATGCTCAATGCTGATGGCGTAATCATAGCCGACCATACGCAGGTTGGAGATGATATCCTTCCAATACGAATAGTCGTTGCCGTAGCCGACAGAGCGGAATATCCACGAGCGATTGATCTCATCCGCATAGGGCTTGGTGTCGAGCACGCCGTTGACGGCGGTGTTGTACTTGTCGATCTTGGTGTCCTTTGCGTGGAAGTGGAATATGGCGTCGCCCATCTTGCGTATGCAGGCGACGGGATCCATGCCCTGCCAGATAAGGTGGCTCGGGTCGAAGTTAGCGCCTATCTCGGGGCCGACGGCCTCGCGCAGCTTGAGCAGCGACTCGGTGTTATAGACGCAGAAGCCGGGGTGAAGCTCAAGAGCTATCTTATTGACGCCGTGAGCCTTTGCGAACGCGACAAGGTCTTTCCAATAGGGAATGAGCACCTCGTTCCACTGCCACTCGAGGATCTCGCTGAAGTCATTCGGCCACGGGCAGACGACCCAGTTGGGGTATTTTGCGCCCTCGTGGTCGCCGGGGCAGCCGGAGAAGGTGTTTATCTGATTCATGCCGAGCTTCTCGGCGAGCAGAATGGTGTTTCTGATGGTCTTGTCATACTCAGCGGCAAGCTCCTTGTTGGGGTGGACGGGGTTGCCGTGGCACGAAAGGGCGCTTATCTCCATGCCGTATTTGGCAATGAGCGCCTTGAACTCCTCGAGCTTATGCTCATCGGCGAGCAGGGTCTCGGGGTCGGCATGGGCGTTGCCGGGGTAGCCGCCGCAGCCTATCTCGACCATCTCGATGCCGAGGGATTTGAAGTATTTAAGGGATTCCTCAAGAGAGAGGTTTGAAAGAAGCGTTGTAAAAACTCCGAGTTTCATATTGTCCTCCTTGTCAGATAAGTGATTTGAGATAATTCAGGCTCTCTGTGACAGCGGCCGCATCGTCGTTGTCGTTATCCTCATTCTCGATGATGAGCCACTCCATGCCCATCTCCTTCGCCGCCTTGACGACGGTGGGGATATCGCACTGACCTCTGCCGATGACTATCGGCTTGCCGTCGATACCGTCCTTGATATGGAGGTGGACTATATTATCCTTGTGAGCCATGAGGAATTCATAGTTATCCATACCCGCAACGAAGCTCCAATAGGTATCTATCTCGAGCGAGCAGAGGCCGCCGATTATATCTATGGGCATCGAGCCGTCGTCAAACTTTTTGAATTCCTCGGTGTGGTTGTGATAATAGACCTTCATGCCGTATTTATCCATGGCATATTTCTGAGCGTTGCCGAGCACTGTGCCGGTGTGAACGCATTCCTCGACCGTGTCGTGGGGTGCGCCGCCGACGCCTATCGCCTTGACTCCGAGAGTATGCTGAAATTCGATGGTATCGGCGAGCTTGTCGCTCTCAAAATTCTCAATGCCGATATGGCCGCCGACCGCGACGAGACCCAGCTCATCGAGCTTGGCTTTAAGCTCCGCCGCCTCGGCGCCGAAGTAGCCCGCGAATTCAACGCCGTCATAACCTGCGTCTTTGATATCTTCAAGAGCCTTAAAAAGGCTGTCTTTATCGTTTATGTAGTGTCTGAGTGAATAGACCTGAACAGCAATTTTCATCTTGTCTTATCCTTTCTCAGTCAAAATAGACTGGCTTGCCGGTAGCGGCGGATTCATAGATAGCCTCAAGGATCTGAGTGACTACCATAGCCTGCTCGGGCTTTGTCCTGAGCGGAGTACCGTTGATGACGGAATCATAGAAAGCATGGCATTCGAGATCCTTCGGGTCGTCGGAGGTGCCTTCAAAGAAAGCTACTCCGCCGGTGCTGAAATCGGGCTTCTCGATGACCTGTCTGCCGTTCTTGACGTAATTCAGGCGGAGACCGTCGTGCATATCCGCACCGCCCTTGTCGCCGACAAGGAGGGTCGACGCCTCCTCGGGGTCCGCAATATTGAGCGCCCAGCTTGACTCAACGCTGACCGTTGCGCCGTTCTCCATGACGACGAAGCCGAAAGCGGAATCCTCAACGGTGTATTTCTCGGGGTCCCAGTCGCCCCATGCGTTTGCGGTGTTCTTCTGATCGCCGAGCTTCTTATATTTGGTGCCGACGACCATCTTGGGCTTGTAGTTATCCATCATCCAAAGGGTGAGGTCGAGTGCGTGAGTGCCGATGTCTATAAGCGGACCGCCGCCCTGCTCGTATTCATTGAGGAACACGCCCCATGTGGGCACAGCTCTTCTCCTGAGCGCAATGGCTCTTGCGTAATAGATATCGCCCAGCTCGCCGTTCTCGCAGCACTGCTTGAGATAGAGCGCGTCGTCTCTCCAGCGGGACTGATAGCCGATGGTGAGCAGCCTGCCCGTCCTGACGGAGGTCTCATACATCGCCTTAGCCTCGGCATAGGTCTTTGCCATTGGCTTCTCGCACATAACGTGCTTGCCCGCCTCCATAGCGTCAATCGAGATGAAGCTGTGGGAGCGGTTCGGGGTGCAGACATGGACGGTGACTATGCTCTCATCCTTGAGCAGCTCTTTATAGTCGGTGTAGACTTTTGCATCGGGGATGCCGTATTTCTTGGCGGCCTCAACTGCTCTCTCCTCAATAATGTCGCAGAAAGCAACCATTTCGACCTCTTTAACATTTTTAAGGGCGGGCAGATGCTTGCCGTTGGCGATACCGCCGCAGCCGATAACGCCTACTCTGATTTTCTCCATATTAATTCTTTCTCCTTTGTTGCGAAGGCGCACCTCCGCTCTTCTATTTAATTATACTAAACCCTAAAAGTAATTCAAGGTTTATACTTTAAAAGAGGTGTAAAATTTGCGGTGAATTTTTTGTTGAAATTGTCCAAAAGCCGTGCGGGCACAAATGTTTTTCAGACAAAGCCCGCTCTTTGACATATTTTATTCTTCCTCCCGCGGAATATGGCGATAAATATAGCTTGACCCTCAATTCTATGGTATGATATAATTAGTATACATAATGCCAAAAGGAGGCGGAGGCCTTGAATATCAAAGCGCTCCGAAGGGAGCTTGACAAGCGCTACGGCGGCAGATACGCCGTGACCGAGGGCGACGGAGTCCGCATAATGACGGGTAAAAGCGACGATTGGAAAGAGATAGTCGAAGCCTGCTCGCTCGCAGTCGACAAAAAGCACGGCCTGCACGTCGTTAACGACATAGAATTCACCGGCGCGCCGATACCGCCTATGCGCCTGCCCGAGGTCAACGACTCCTCGCTCGACGGCGCGGAACCTGATATCCTCATCATCGGCGGCGGCATCTCGGGCGCAAGCATCGCAAGGGAGCTGAGCAAGTGGCAGCTCAATATCCTGCTGGTGGATAAAGAGAGCGACCTCGCCGTTCAGGCATCGGGCAGGAACGACGGCGAAGTTCACCCCGGCATCGACCTCGGCAAAGGCTCACTCAAACACAAATACATAATCAAGGGCAACCGTATGTTTGACAAGGTCTGCTCCGACCTCGGCGTGCCCTTCAAGCGCTGCGGGCAGTATGTCTGCTTCACCCAGGGCGCATTGAAGCCGCTGATACGTCTATACACCTGGAAGCGAAAATTCATCGACGGCATAGACGATTCGACCGTCATTTCGGGTGCGGAGCTGAAGCGCCGCGAGCCGAAATTTAACAGTGATTTCAAATTCGCCATATACAACCCGATGGCGGGCTGCGTTTGCCCCTACGGGCTGACGATAGCCTACGGCGAGAACGCCGTGATGAACGGCGCTAAGGTGTCGCTTGACACCGCCGTGACGGGCATGGAAGTCAGGAACGGCAAGATAGTCTCCGTCACGACCAACAGGGGCGTTATCCGCCCGAAGATAGTCATCAACGCCGCAGGCGTATTCGCCGAGGATATAGCCAAAATGGCGGGCGACCGTTTCTATTCCATCCACCCGAGGCGCGGCACGAATTCAATTCTCGATAAAAAAGCCGGCTCGCTGATAAGCTCGATAGCTTCCATCAAAAAGCTCGAGAGCAATCCGTCCCATACCAAGGGCGGCGGGCTGCTGAACACCGTCCACGGAAATATCCTCGCCGGCCCCGACGCGGTCGAGACCTACGAGAAAGAGAATTTCGCAACGAACGCCGAGAGCATCGAGACGGTATTCACAAAGCAGCGCGGCACCGCTCCGTCGCTCACCGAGAGAGATATAATCACCTACTTTACCGGCGTGCGCGCGCCGAATTTTGAAGAGGATTTCGTTATAGAGAAAGGGCGCAAAACTGCAAATCTCATTCACTGCGCCTGCATTCAATCCCCCGGCCTCACCACCGCCCCCGCGGTTGCGCTTGACATCGAGCGCATGGCGGTCGATATGCTCGGCGGCGAGAGCAAGGTCAAAAGGAACGAGAAATTCGACCCCGTCAGGAAGCCCGTGCCCGTGCTGCGCGAGATGAGCGCCGAGGAGCGGGATAAGCTGATAAAACAGAACCCCGACTACGGCGAAATAGTCTGCCGCTGCGAGGAGATAAGCAAGGGCGAGATAATCGACGCGCTCAACTCCCCGCTCTGCGTGCCGACGGTCGACGGCATCAAAAAGCGCCTGAGGCCCGGCATGGGCAGGTGCCAGGGTGGCTTCTGCTCCCCTCTTGTGACCAAAATAATCGCCGAGCATCAGGGCATACCCATCTCAGAGGTACGCAAGGGCGGCTCGGATTCGATAATCTGCTACGGCAAAACGAAGGGCGGTGAAGCTCAATGAGATATGACGTTGCAGTCATCGGCGGAGGCCCCGCAGGGCTTGCCGCTGCGATAAAAGCGCACCGCGAGGGTGCAAAGACCGTGCTCATCGAGCGTGAAGCACGGCTCGGCGGCATCCTCAAGCAGTGCATCCACGACGGCTTCGGCCTTGTGCGCTTCGGTAAGAAGCTCTCGGGCCCTGAATACGCCGAAATCTTCATCGACGAATTCAAAAAAGAGAATATCGACGCTCTTACGCTGACATTCGTCACTTCAATAAAAAAGGCCGATGACGGATTCGTTATCTCGGCCGTCAACAGGGACGGCGCTCAGACTATCGAGGCAAGGGCTCTCGTGCTCGCCACAGGCTGCCGCGAGCGCACGGCGAAGCAGGTGTCCATCCACGGCACCCGCCCCGCAGGGGTATTCACCGCCGGCACGGCACAGTATTTCACCAACCTGCTCGGCGAAATGCCTGTCAAAAAGTGCGTTATTCTCGGCTCGGGCGATATCGGGCTTATCATGGCTCGCCGCCTGACCCTCGAAGGTGCCGAGGTGCTCGGAGTTTATGAAGCGAAGCCCACCCCCTCGGGTCTGACGAGGAATATTCATCAGTGCCTCAATGATTACGGCATCCCACTGCACCTGTCTCACACGGTGACGAGAGTATTCGGCACGGGCAGGCTCACGGCGGTCGAAATTTCACAGGTCGACGATAAAATGAAGCCGATAAAAGGCACCGAGCAGACGGTCGAATGCGACGGGCTCATCCTCTCGGTCGGTCTTATCCCCGAGAATGAGCAGGCGGAGAGCCTCGGAGTGAAGCTCGACCCGAGGACTAAAGGCCCCATCTGCGACGGCAACCTTATGACGAGCGTTGACGGCGTTTTCTCCTGCGGCAACGCTCTGCACGTCAACGACCTTGTCGATTATGTCTCCGAGAGCGGGGAGCAGGCGGGCTTTGCGGCGGCTCACTATTCGCCGAAGAAACGCGAGACCGCGTTCCTCAACGCAGGCAAGAATATGCTCTATATCGTGCCGCAGCTCATTGACGCTGCCGCCGACTGTCACGAAACGACCGTATATTTCCGCAGCAGCGGGGAATTCGGCAAGAGCAAGCTCGTTATAAAATGCGGCGACAGAGTTATCGCCGAGAAAAAATATCAATTCCTGCGCCCGCCCGAGATGGAGCGCCTGACCGTTGATTTCGGCGGCGTGAGCGGCGGCGAAGAAATAACCGCAGAGATCGAGGTGGAGGAGAAATGAGCAAACTGGTCTGCATAGTATGCCCCAGGGGCTGCACGATGGAGGTGACCGAGAGCGGCGGCGAATACACCGTCACCGGCAACTTTTGCAAGCGCGGCAGGGATTTCGCAATAGCGGAGCAGACGACACCGATGAGGACTATCTGCTCGACCGTCGCAACCGTATTCCCCGAGGCGCCCGTGCTCCCCGTGCGGGTCAGCTCGGATATCCCGAAAAGCAGGATATTCGACGTGATGAAAGAGATAAATAAAACCGTTGTGAAGCAGAGACTCGGCAGAGGCGACGCAGTTATAGAGAACGTGCTCGGCCTCGGAGTGGACGTAATAGCAACGAGCGACCTTATTAAGGAGGAAGAGAAATGAGCACTAAACCGTACAAGGGCTTTGAGCCGAAATGGGTCAAGGAGGCAGCGCCCAAGGATTCCTACCGCTCCATATTCCGCTGGGGCGACCCCGACTTTGTCAAATACCCCAAGGAGTCTCTTTATAAGATGATGAAAGAGACCTTCAAGATGACCGACGACGATTTCAAGAGCTATTGCGGCGATATCGGCATGGGCAAGGTGGAGCTGAACATTCCCTCGAAGCTCGACGAGAAGCATATCAAGGCTCTCAAGGAGATCTTCGGCGACGAATTCGTCTCGACCGCCGATTACGACCGTCTCTCGGTCGCCTACGGTCAGACCGCATACGACCTTATGCGTATGCGCCAGCACCGCTACGATTCACTGCCCGACGCTGTCGTTTACCCCGACACAGCGGAGCAGATAGAGAAATGCGTCGCCTACTGCGTTGAGAATAAGATCCCCCTCTATGTCTACGGCGGCGGTTCCTCGGTCACGAGGGGCGTTGAGCCGATAAAGGGCGGCATATCAATGGATATGCGTAAGCGCTACAACAAGGTCCTCAGCTTCAACGAGGTCGACCAGACCATCACCGTTCAGACCGGTATGAGCGGCCCCTGCCTTGAGAAAACTCTCAACGAAGCGGTCAAGAATTTCGGCGCGAAGAGAGCCTACACCTGCGGCCACTTCCCGCAGTCGTTTGAATACAGCAGCGTCGGCGGCTGGGTCGTCACGAGAGGCGCGGGTCAAAACAGCACATATTACGGCTGCATTGCCGATATAGTTCTCTCTCAGAAATACGCAACTCCCGTTGGCAAGATCGTCACGAGCCACTACCCCCGCGAGGCGACAGGCCCGAACCTCAACCAGATAATGATGGGCTCGGAGGGCACCTTCGGCGTGCTGACCGAGGTCACCCTCAGAGTATTCCGCTATATGCCCGAGAACAGAAAGCGCTTCTCCTACATATTCAAGGATTGGCAGACCGCAATGGACGCCGCCCGCGAAATGATGCAGTGCGAATGCGGCTATTCCTCGGTATTCCGTCTCTCCGACCCCGAGGAGACCAGCCTTATGCTCCGACTTTATAACGTCGATGAAACTCCGCTGCACCCCATTCTCGACAAGCTTGGCTACAAGGATATGGAGCGCTGCCTCTTCCTCGGCTTCACCGACGGCGAAGCGGGCTTCTCAAAGAACGTGGCGAAGAATATCCGCCGCATAGCGAAGAAGCACGGTGCGATGTCGCTCACCGGCTTTGTCTGCAAGAGCTGGGAGCACGGCAGATTCACCGACCCGTATCTGCGCGACACGATGATGGATTTCGGCGTATGCACCGACACGCTCGAATGCACCGTCAACTGGTCAAACATGGCGCAGGTCCACCGTGACGTCCGCAAGGTCTGCCACGCCCTGCCCAATACGATAGTCACCACCCATATGTCGCACTGCTACCCGCAGGGCGCCAACCTCTATTTCATCTTCATCACCAAGATGAGCGATGCCGACGAATTCAAGGCTTACCACACCACTATCCTCGACGCCATTCAGAAGTCGGGCGCCGCGATAAGCCACCATCACGGCATAGGCAAGATGTTTGCGCCGTGGCTTGAGGGCTATATCGGCAGGCGCGAATACGAGGTATTCAGAGTGCTCAAAAATCACTTTGACCCCGATTACATGATGAATCCGGGCGGCACCATAGGCCTTGACCTGCCCGAAAGCGAAAAGAAATTCCTTTGTGACAGAGGCGAATAAGATTGAAGATATACGGTTCCGCCGCCGAGCTTATCGGCGGCACTCCCCTCGTGCGTTTCTCCGCATTCGGCAAAGCGGCGGGCGCGGGGGCTGAGATACTTGCGAAGCTCGAATACCTGAATCCCGCGGGCAGCGCCAAGGACAGAGTAGGCAAAGAGATGCTCGACGCCGCCCTTAGCTCCGGCAGGATAACCAAAGACTCGCTCATCATCGAGCCGACCAGCGGCAACACGGGCATTGGCATCGCCGCCTACGCAGCCCAGCTCGGCATGAAGGTGATCATAGTCATGCCCGAGACGATGAGCCTTGAACGCAGGAAGCTGATAGCCGCCTACGGCGCAAAGCTCGTGCTCACCGACGGCTCAAAGGGCATGGCGGGCTCCATTGAGAAAGCGAATGAGCTTGCCGCCGCAAACCCCGGCAGCTTTATCCCCGCTCAGTTTGACAACCCAGACAACTGCGCCGCTCACTACAAGACCACAGGCCCCGAGATCTGGGCGGATACCGACGGCACCGTCGATATCTTTGTGGCGGGCATCGGCACGGGCGGCACGATAACGGGCACGGGCAGATTCTTGAAGGAAATGAACCCGAATGTAAAAATCGTCGCGGTCGAGCCTGCGGATTCCCCCTTGCTTTCTCAGGGCAGGGCGGGCGTCCACGGCCTTCAGGGCATCGGAGCAAACTTCGTGCCGAAGATACTCGACACCGATATTTATGACGAAATAATCACCGTCACCACCGAGCAGGCGTATGCCGCAGCAAGGCTGACGGTCAAAACTCAGGGAATACTGATAGGCATCAGCTCCGGCGCAGCTCTGCACGCTGCCGCCGAGCTTGCTAAAAGGCCCGAGAATTCCGGCAAGCGGATAGCCGTGCTCCTGCCCGACGGCGGCGAACGCTACCTCTCCACTTCGCTTTTTGAGGAGGATGAGCAATGACAGGCGTAATTGATGTCGGCGGCGGTCTGCGCGGCATATACGGCGCAGGAGTTTTTGACCGCTGCATTGACGACGGTGTGAAGTTCGACTACTGCATCGGCGTCTCCGCAGGTGCGGCGAATATCGCCTCATACACCGCGGGGCAGAGAGGCAGAAACTATCGCTTCTTCAATGTCTACTCCTTCCACAAGGAATACATGGGGCTTGACTGCCTGAAAAAGACGGGTAATTTTCTGAACCTGAGCTATGTCTATTCTACTCTTGCAAACAGCGACGGTGCGGACCCGTTTGATTTCGAGGCGTTTTGCCGCTTCCCGGGCGAGGTCAAGACCGTTGCGACCAACGCCCTGACGGGTCAGCCGAAGTATTTTGACCGCATCGACTATTCGCTCGACGATTATTCAATACTGATGGCCTCCTGCTGCCTGCCGATAGCGTGTAAGCCCGTTGTCATCGACGACGTGCCGTATTTTGACGGCGGCATTTCAGACCCCGTGCCTATCGAAAAGGCGTTTGCCGACGGCTGCGACAGAGTGGTGCTCATTCTTACGAAGCCGCTCGGCGCTCAGCTTGACGACAGGCGCAACGAGGCGGCGGCGAAGCTGCTGAAGCACCGTTATCCCCGCACCTCGGAAGCCCTCGCGCACATGAGCGAAAAGTATCATTCGTCGCTTGCCCTTGCCCTTGAGTATGCCGAATGCGGCAAGGCGCTCATCATTGCGCCCTCCGACTGCTGCGGCATGAAAACACTTACCCGTGACCGCATCAAGCTGGACTCGCTCTATCACATGGGCTATGACGATGCGGCGGCGATAAAAGAGTTTATAAGAGAAAAATAAAATGCATCAATCATTTTTACCTATACTCACAGCCGTTATGACCTTCATAGCGGCAATTTTCAATATCACGCCCGCAGCCGTGCCCGCCAAGGGTGAGCTGCCGCACGAAAGCGAGCCCGCGCAAATCGAGCAGCGGGTGCATGACCGCGTGGACGGCGTTGACGGCTCGGTATTCTATATCTCCCGCCCACGTGCAGACGCACTGACGCCCGTGTATGCCGCCGACTTCGGCATGGGCACCGACAGCGAGGATAACTCCGCCGCATTCACGGCTGCTGTCAGCGCCTGCCGCTCAAATCCGGGCTCACGGCTCATAATTCCGAAGGGTAAGTATTATTTTCGCAGCGAGAGCCGTATGGAGCTGAGAGGGCTTTGCGACACGCTGATAGACGCCGAGGGTGCGACCTTTGTTTTCGGCACGGATAAATATTTCTACATCGCCGACTGCGACTGCGTCGAGATAAACGGCTTGACAGTTGAGTGGGATTACTCCTCCTCCCGCCTCGGCTCGCTCGTCAAGGTCAGGAATGCAAACGCCGACAGCCGCACTGCGGAGCTTGTATTCACCGAGGTCTCGGATATCCCCGAGGATATTCCGCTCGCGGCAATCACTCAATACGACCCGCAGACCCTAACTCCCGGTGCGCCCGGCAGTTCAAAGGAATGCTATATTTATCAAAACCCCGAGTGCATAAAGAATGTTGAAAAAATCGAGGCTAATGCGCTGCGTGTAACACACGACGGCTCGCTGGATTTCCTGACCGACGGCGAGGTCTATATGCTGCGTCACTATGTCTACGGCGACGCGGTATTCAGAGTCGGCAATTCCACGAACGTGACCTTTGACGGCATTAATATATACTCCGCCGCCGGAATGGGCTTCGTTATCTCCGAGCGCACTCAGCGCTTCCAGATACTCAACACCACAATAGGGCTTGCCCCCGGCAGAGAGGATGAATACCGCATCTCCGCCACGGCGGACGCGGTCCACATCGCCGACACAAACGGATACTTCCGCGTCAGCGGCTGCGACTTCAGCTTCATGGGCGACGATTCGCTCAACGTCCACGACAGCCTGATATGCGTCACAGAGCGCACGGGCGCAAACACCGTCAAAGCGACCAATGCTTACACGCTGAGGGCGGGCGACAGGGTCGTATTCTGCAACTCGGACTTCATTGACACGGGCTTCACCGCCACCGTCACCGCCGCCGACAGCTCCTCCGTCACCTTTGACAGCCTGCCCGACGGTGAAACAGCGGGCATGATCCTCTGTAACACCTCGGTAGACAGCGGCAACTATGTGATAACCGACAACTATTTCCACGAGCAGCGCGCGCGAGGTCTGCTCCTACAGAGCAGCAACGGCCTTTGCGAGGGCAACCGCTTCTATAAGACGATGGGCGAGGCGATAAAGGTCGTCTCGGATATCAAGCCCGGCCTGTGGTATGAGGGCACGGGAGTCAATAACCTCTCGATAGTCAATAACAGCTTTGAGCGCTGCGACCTGAGCGCATGGGGCAGCGTGGTCTTCCTCGGCAGCGACGGCGGCGGCTCGGCTGCCAAGCGCACGATGTTTTCAAACATCACCGTCAGCGGCAATTCCTTCGCCGAATTCCCCCGCTACTCGGTCAAGATAGACAATTGCGTCGGCGGCATATCCGTGACCGACAACAGTTTTATCAACTCCGAGCCGCTGAACGGCAGCCGCAACAGAGGCAAAATATATGTCGGCGAGAATTGCTCCGCCGTGACGGTCGAGGGCAACGAGTGGGTCCGCTCCCGCTATTCTCTGCTCTCCCCCTTCCTCGCTTTCAAAAACGCAAAAACATATTATTCATTTATAAAATAAAGGATGACAGCCATGTCTCAACAGCCCGCAAATATCAAAAATAATCCCGACGCCTGCCCGCTCGCCAAGAAGTGCGGCGGCTGTCAGCTCCAAAATATGAGCTACGACCGACAGCTCCGTTGGAAGCAGGCAAGAGTCGAGATACTGCTGAAGAAATTTTGCAAGGTCGATAAGATAATCGGCATGGACGAGCCGTATCACTACCGCAACAAGGTGCAGGCGGCGTTCGGCAGGACTAAAAGCGGCAAGATAATCTCGGGGGTCTATCAGTCCGGCACCCACCGCATCGTCTCGGTGGATGACTGCATGACCGAGGATTCCATTGCCGACCGCATAATAGTCGATATCCGCAATATGCTGCCGAAATTCAACATTTGGGTCTATGACGAGGATAAGCGCACGGGCTTCCTGCGCCATGTGCTGGTGAAGCGCGGCTTTGCGAGCGGCGAAGTGATGGTCGTGCTCGTGGGCGCGAGCGGATATTTCCCGATGAAGAAGAAGTTCACCGCCGCCCTGCTTGAGAAGCACCCCGAGATAACCACCGTTGTGCTCAACATCAACTCGAAGGACACAAATCTCGTCCTCGGCGAGCGTGAAGAGGTGCTGCACGGCAGCGGATATATTGAGGATACGCTCTGCGGGCGGGTATTCAGGATCTCGCCGCGTTCATTCTATCAGATAAACCCCGTTCAGACCGAGAAGCTCTACAACAAAGCGATGGAGCTTGCGGGGCTTGACAAAAATACAAGCGTCATCGACGCCTACTGCGGCATCGGCACGATAGGGCTTGTCGCCGCCAAGAAGGCGGGCAGCGTTATCGGCGTTGAGCTGAACTGCGACGCGGTAAAGGACGCCGTTGCAAACGCCAAACGCAATTCGGCGGAGAATGCGAAATTCTACTGCGCCGACGCGGGCGACTTCATGCAGGAGCTTGCCCTTGCGGGCGAAACGGCGGATGTGGTGTTCATGGACCCGCCGAGGGCCGGCAGCACAAGGAAATTCATCGACTCCCTCGCCGCCATGAGGCCGAAAAAGGTCGTGTATATCTCCTGCAACCCCGAAACTCTCGCCCGCGACCTCGCCCTGCTCACCAAGAAGGGCTACGCCGTGCGCCGTATCTGCCCCGTCGATATGTTCCCCCATACGAACCATATCGAAACCGTAGTTTTTTTGACTCATGCACATGCAAAATAACGGCACGATCCTCCGACACGGTTTAATAATCATTTCAGAACGCAATATCGGTTCTGCAGCCTGCAAAGCAATAAATATAAAAAACAGACCTTGCAGCCATTATAAGGCCGCAGGGTCTGATTGCTTTTTATTTAATTACCGCGCATTTCTCAATGCCGTAGTACTTGAAATTCCGAACGACGCATTCGTCTATCATCTCGCCGCAGACGGCTATGGGCACGGCGGGCGGGCAGCTTATGACCGCCGCTGCCGAGACTCTGCCGAGGCTACGGTCGACGGGTATTATCTCGCTCGGAGCGAATATCGCCTCTCGCGGGGTCAGCGCCCACTTAGGCGAAGGCACGGGCGGTGACGTTTCGGTGATCGGCGCTTTTCGCTCGACTGCGAGCAACGCCGCTCTGAGCTTTTCAAGCGTGCCGTCCCCGCAAAGGGGCGAGAGCATGAGCACGAGCATATCGGGGTCGTGAAACTCGGCAAATATCCCGCTTTCACGCAGGATCGCCGCAAGCCCGTCGCCCGTGTAACCGTAGGATTTCGGCGCAACGGTCAGCTTTAACGGCTCCGTACCGACAAGCTCATAGCCGCAGCGGGCTGCATCCCCCTTCATCCCTTCAACTTTCGGCAGGAATTCGCAAAGGCTGCGTTTGAATTCCGCCATGCGGTCGTTCGCGGCGTCAAGCGACTGAAGTATCAGATACGACGGGCTGCTTGAGCCGAAAAGTGAGAGCGAGGCTTTGGCTCGCTCGGCAAAGAGCAGCGGTGCGGAATTCGATATATGCAGATATGCGCCGCCCGTAATGACGGGCAGGGTCTTATGCGCCGAGTCGCAGCAGATATCGGCTCCGAGGTCGATCGGGTGCAGCGATTCGGGCAGAAATTTTAGATACGCCCCGTGAGCGTTATCCACGGCGAGCGGCACGCCCGCTTTGTGACAGACCTCGGCTATGCCCTTGATATCGAGAATATTGCCGAGGTAATCGGGGCTTGTGAGATAAACTGCGGCGGGCTTTGCGCGGCAGGCGGAGAGAGCCGCCTTGACCGCCTCGGGAGTAACGGCGCAGCGGTGATACGAGCCGCCGGAGGGCGGGAATATCCACCGAATGCCGATGCCGAGCAGCGCCGCGGCGTTGACAAACGCCTTGTGAGCGTTGCGCCCGGCGATTACAAACGGCGCCCCGGCCGAGGAATTCAGCGCCAGCAGGTGAAGCATCGCCTGAATGCATAGGGTAGAGCCGCCCGCGGAATAAAAAGTCCTTGAGCCGAAAATTTCGGAGGCGTTCGCCTCACTTTCGGCGATTATGCCGTCGGCGGCAAAAAGCTCGTCCGCCCCGTCGATCTCGGTTATATCGAGCGGCTCGAAGCCGAGCAGGGGCTGACCCTTGTGACCCGGCATATGCAGCCGCACAGGGTCGGAGGACGAATATTTACGCACGAAGTCGCATATCGGCGTGCTCATTCGGCGTCACCGATCTCTCTTGCCACTGCCACGGCAATGGCGCACTCCATGCGCTTGCGGAAGAGGTCGCAGCCGTATTTGTATATTCCCTTGACCGAGCCGGTCGAGTGATAGGCGTTTGCGGCGCAGCCGCCCGAGCAATAGAGCTTTGCCCAGCAGTCGCGGCATTCCTCGCGGGCGTAGACGTTGCAGGAAGCGAATTCATCCTGAACGGCAGTGTTGTCAACGCCGTGCCAGATATCGCCGAGCTTGAATTTCTCATCGCCGACGAATTGGTGGCAGGGGTAAAGGTCGCCCCAAGGCGTGACCGCCATGTATTCCGTGCCCGAGCCGCAGCCCGAGATGCGCTTATATATGCACGGACCGCCTTTGAGGTCGATCATATAATGATAGAATGTGAAAGGCTTGCCCGCCTTGTCACGCTCGAGCATCAGCTCGGCGAGCTGCTCGTATTGCTTCATAACGATGGGCTTATCCGCCTCGGTGAGGGCGGCGGGGTCGTCGGCGGCGGCAACGACCGGCTCCATGCTCAGCTCCGAGAAGCCGAGATCGAGCATAGTCTTGATATCCTCGAGAAAATCGGGGTTGGCGTGGGTAAACGTGCCGCGCATATAATAATTCTTACCGCCTCTTGCCTCGACGAATCTTTGGAATTTCGGCACTATCTTATCCCAGCTGCCGTTGCCTGCGTAGTCCACGCGGTATCTGTCGTGGACTTCCTTCCTGCCGTCAAGGCTGAGCACCACGTTGCTCATCTCCCTGTCGGCGAAGTCGATAACGTCGTCGTCAACGAGCACTCCGTTGGTGGTCAGTGTGAAGCGGAAGTTCTTGCCCTTCTCCTTCTCAATGCTCCTTGCGTATTCGACAAGGCGCTTGACCACGTCAAAATTCATCAGCGGCTCGCCGCCGAAGAAATCGACCTCGAGATTGCGGCGTGAGCCTGAATTCTCAATAAGGAAATCGAGAGCGCGCTTGCCGACCTCATAGCTCATCAGCGCGCGCTCGCCGTGATATTTGCCCTGGCTTGCGAAGCAATAGGAGCAGTTGAGGTTGCAGGTGTGGGCGATATGCAGGCACAGCGCCTTGATTACGCCCGAGGTCTTGGCCTTGAGGGCGCCCGCCATCGGCTCAAAGGTATCCTCGGTGAAGAGCTGACCCTGAGCCTTCAGCTCGGCTATTTGGCCGCAGCATTCGGCTATCTCCCCGTCGCTCACGCCCTCGTATTTGCCCGAGAGGGCGGCGACTATGACAGCGGTGTCGTTTTGCTCAAACATCGAGATGATGTCGTAGGCAAGCTCATCCACGGCGTGAACGGAGCCGGAGCAAATGTCGAGCACTATGTTGTAGCCGAGCAGTTTATATTGATGAATCATAGAATCTCTCCATACTAAAAATGCCGCCCTGATGGACGGCATCATAGCTTTTTTGATTATTTGCTTTCCTTGGCTTCCTTATTCTCGCAAGCCTGGTTTGCGATACCGCAGCTGGTCTTGCAGGCGGACTGGCAGGAAGTCTGGCACTCGCCGCAGCCGCCGTTCTTTGCGCTCTGGCAAAGGTCGCGGGTCTTGATGGTATTTATGTGTTTCATCTGTGTTGCCTCCAAATTGCATTATTTTTTTATATTATAACACACGCTGCGGCACTTGTCAATTACGCAAAGGTAATTTTTGCGCCGTGTTTGGCATAATGAATAAAATGCAAGTCGTTTTTTCTATATTCCGCCAAGGCAAAAAATGTTGATTATTTCCCGCCGCTCAAGTATAATTAAATAAAGAAGAAATTTGAACGGAGATGATCGGATGTTTAAGAAAATCACGGCGGTGCTTCTGTGCATGCTCTTCGCCGCTCAGGTCTGCGCCGTCGGGGCCTCAGCCGCCGGCGAAAAGGATTATGTCATATCGAATCCTTACGCCGAGGTGGACTGGGATTCATGGAAAGCGTATAAGACCCAGCTCCACAGCCACACCAACGCAAGCGACGCCTACCCGACCATTCACGAATATGTGCAGGAGCACTACGACCTCGACTATGATATCGTGGCGCTCACCGACCACGGCACGATAAACAGGGGCTGGAACAAAGCCCCGCAGACCGTGCCCCTAATGAGACTTGTAAAATATGAAAGAACGCACATGGACGATATCATTCCCCTCACCGAGGCGGAGTATCAGTCCTATCTCAACGGCACAGCCGCGTCATCAAGACGTACCCACAAAAACGGTATGCTCGACGTGCCAAAGGGCATCGAACTGAATATGGCCACCCCGATAAGCGACTGCCACCTGACCGGCTACTTTGCCGATTACGGGCAGGGCCTTGCCGGTGTTTACGGCGACTACGAGACCCCCGCGAGGGAGGTCAGGAAGAAGGGCGGCATTACCATGCTCTCCCACGTCGGCGAATATCTCTATCCCATCGGATTTGAGGACAGCGCCGAGCACGCAGGCAAGCTCAACGACGAATACTACGCCAACAAATTTGCAAGGATATTCATGGAGAATCCCGGCTCCTGCGTCGGCATGGGCATCAACAGCGCCAACGATGAATTCACCCGCTGCGACCGTATCCTCTACGATCAGATACTCCAAAAGACCATCCCGAACGGCGTAACTCCCTGGGCATTCTGCTTCTCGGATTCCCACAAGATAGAAGTCATGGATATCTCCTATACGATGATGTATATGAAGGATCTGAGCATCGACGAATTCAGGCGCAGCATGGAAAGAGGCGAATTCTTCTCCGTCTCCCGCTACTCAAACGGCATCGAGCTTAACGGCATGAAGGAATGGCCGGAATTCGACAACGACAAGGTCGAGACCTACCTCAAGAACCCCATGCCGATGATAACGAGGGTCACCGTCGATCAGAAGAATGACAAGATCTCGATCGAGGGCACGGATTTTGACCGTATAACCTGGGTCTCAAACGGCAATGTCATCAAGCGTGAAGGGAATATCAAGAGCGGCAAGGCTACCCTTGACCTGCACGCCTCCGACCTGCTCGACGAGCCGAGCCTGTATGTCAGATTCTATGTCACCGGCAGCGACGGCATCTGCTATTCCCAGCCCTTCGTGCTCAACGTGGCGGGCGAGAAATTCGACAAGGTCGACGTGCCCGAGACTCACGACCTCTCGACCTTCCTCAGAGCGTTTGTCACCGTGGTCGACGTTATTTTCTTCAAATTCAACCCGATAATCTGGGCGTTCAAATATTTCGCTCTCGGCTATGACCCCATAGCGCAGATCTTCGGCAAATAAGTTGACCGTGCAATCGGCTTTGCACAGTTTTATCCCTCCGCGGGCGGCATTAAGCCGCCCGCTTTTGCATATGCGGGTCGGAATATCCCGGTTCAACAATTCACACAAGCAAAAACTCCGCCCGGTTTGCACCGGACGGAGTTCTAATTATATGCTTTAGATTATGCCTTGTGGCTCTTGATAGCTGCCTGAGCTGCTGCAAGTCTTGCGATGGGAACGCGGAACGGTGAGCAGGAAACATAGTCAAGGCCGATATTGTGGCAGAACTCAACGGAGGTGGGATCGCCGCCGTGCTCGCCGCAGATGCCGCAATGAAGCTTATCATTGACAGGTCTGCCGAGCTGGAGGGTCATCTTCATGAGCTTGCCGACGCCCTTCTGATCGAGCTTTGCGAACGGATCGTTCTCAAAGATCTTGGTGTCATAGTAAGCGTTGAGGAACTTGCCTGCGTCGTCACGGCTGAAGCCGAAGGTCATCTGAGTAAGATCGTTGGTGCCGAAGCAGAAGAAGTCAGCCTCTGCGGCGATCTCATCAGCGGTAAGGCAAGCTCTGGGGATCTCGATCATGGTGCCGACTTCGTAGCTGATGTCGCTGCCTGCGGCTGCGATCTCGGCGTCAGCGGTCTCAACGACGATCTTCTTAACGAACTTGAATTCCTTGACGTCGCCGACCAGCGGGATCATGATCTCGGGCTTGATATTCCAATCGGGATGCGCCTTGTTGACGTTGATAGCTGCACGGATGACAGCCTTGGTCTGCATCTTGGCGATCTCGGGATAGGTTACGGTAAGGCGGCAGCCTCTGTGACCCATCATGGGGTTGAACTCATGGAGAGAAGCGATGAGGGTCTTGATGTCGTCAACGCTCTTCTTCTGAGCAGCTGCAAGAGCTTCGATATCAGCCTCTTCGGTGGGAACGAACTCATGAAGAGGAGGATCAAGGAAGCGGATGGTTACGGGGCAGCCCTCAAGAGCCTCATAGAGAGCCTCGAAGTCACCCTGCTGATAGGGCATGATCTTATCAAGAGCAGCCTCTCTCTCCTCGAGAGTATCTGCGCAGATCATCTCACGGAAAGCAGCGATTCTGTCAGCCTCGAAGAACATGTGCTCGGTGCGGCAAAGGCCGATGCCTTCTGCGCCAAGCTCGCGGGCCTTCTTAGCGTCTCTCGGAGTATCTGCATTGGTGCGAACCTTGAGGGTTCTGTATTTATCAGCCCAGGACATGATCCTGCCGAATTCGCCTGCGATGGAAGCGTCAACGGTGGGGATGATGCCCTTGTAGATGTTACCGGTGGAGCCGTCGATGGAGATGTAGTCGCCCTCAACAAAGGTCTCGCCTGCAAGGACAAACTTCTTATTCTCTTCATCCATAGCTATATCGGAGCAGCCGGAAACGCAGCAGGTGCCCATGCCGCGGGCAACAACGGCTGCGTGAGAGGTCATACCGCCGCGAACGGTCAGGATGCCCTGTGAAGCCTTCATGCCGGTGATATCCTCGGGGGAGGTCTCAAGACGGACAAGGACTACCTTCTCGCCTCTTGCCTTCCAAGCCTCTGCGTCCTCAGCGGTGAAGACGATCTTGCCGCAGGCAGCGCCCGGAGAAGCGCCGAGACCCTTACCGATGGGGGTAGCGGCCTTGAGCGCCTTAGCGTCAAACTGGGGATGAAGGAGGGTGTCAAGGTTTCTGGGGTCTATCATAAGGACAGCTTCTTCCTCAGTCCTCATGCCCTCGTCAACGAGGTCACAAGCGATCTTGAGAGCGGCCTGAGCGGTTCTCTTACCGTTTCTGGTCTGAAGCATGAAGAGCTTGCCGTGCTCAACGGTGAACTCCATATCCTGCATATCTCTGTAGTGATTCTCGAGGGTCTCGCAGACCTTCTTGAACTCGGCAAACGCCTCGGGGAACTTCTGCTCCATCTCGGCTATCTTCATGGGAGTACGGACGCCCGCAACGACGTCCTCGCCCTGTGCATTGGTAAGGAACTCACCGAAGAGGCCCTTAGCGCCGGTAGCGGGGTCACGGGTAAAAGCAACGCCGGTGCCGCAGTCATCGCCCATGTTGCCGAATGCCATCGACTGGACGTTAACAGCGGTGCCCCATGAATAGGGGATATCGTTATCACGACGGTAGACGTTTGCTCTGGGGTTGTCCCATGAACGGAAAACAGCCTTGATAGCGCCCATGAGCTGCTCTTTGGGATCGGTCGGGAAATCCTCGCCGATCTTTGCCTTATACTCAGCCTTGAACTGGCTTGCAAGCTCTTTAAGGTCGTCAGCGGTAAGCTCAACGTCCTGGGTAACGCCCTTCTTCGCCTTCATGGCGTCGATGAGCTGCTCAAAGTATTTCTTGCCGACTTCCATAACGACGTCGGAATACATCTGGATAAATCTTCTGTAGCAGTCCCAAGCCCAACGGGGATTGCCGGATTTCTCAGCGATAGTCTCTACAACGTCCTCGTTGAGGCCGAGGTTAAGGATGGTGTCCATCATGCCGGGCATGGATGCACGGGCGCCGGAACGAACGGAAACGAGGAGAGGATTCTCCTTATCGCCGAACTTCTTGCCGGTGATACCTTCCATCTTGACGATGTATTCGTTGATCTCTGCCATGATCTCGGGGTTGATCTCTCTGCCGTCCTCATAGTACTGAGTGCAGGCCTCGGTGGTGATGGTGAAGCCCTGGGGAACGGGGAGACCGATGTTTGTCATCTCGGCGAGGTTAGCGCCCTTACCGCCGAGCAGCTCTCTCATGTCGGCATTGCCTTCTGAGAACAGGTAAACATACTTGTGAGCCATTAATATACCTCCATATAAAATTATTAACTTCCTAAAGCCGTGCGCAAAGGCGCACTGAGCCAAAAAAGATTATATCAGATAATTCCGCAAATTGCTATATGTTTTTAGAAAAAACTGATAGCTTTTTTACTTTTCTTTTTAGTAACTATTAACATATATAGGCGTTTTTATGTATCCGAATGCCGCCCGGGGGTTGAAAATCCGCCCGCCGTGGTGTATACTTGTGGCTGACAAAAATAACAGAGGGGTGCTTTATGGACAGGATAACGAGCTTCACCGTCGATCACGACCTGCTGACCGAGGGCATATATGTTTCGCGCATTGACGGCGACATCACGACCTATGATATGAGGACGAGGGTGCCGAATTCGGGCGATTATATGGATACGACCACGGCGCACACCGTGGAGCATATGTTTGCGACCTTCGTAAGAAATTCAGAGATCGGCGGCGACGTGATATACTTCGGGCCGATGGGCTGCCGCACGGGCTTCTATCTGTTGGTACGCAACGCCGACAACGCCCGCGTGCTCGCCGTGACAAAGAGAATTCTCGCCGACATCATCGCCTATGAGGGCAAGGTTTTCGGCGCGTCAAGAAAGGAATGCGGCAACTATCTCGACCTCGACCTCGAGAAAGCCAAGGCGGAATGCCGCCGCTACCTCAAAACCCTCGAAAAAGAGCAGACATTTGAGTATAAAAAGTAAAGCAAAAATCAACGGCGGTCATCCCCGCCGTTTTTTTGTTGTCGGATAAGAGTCCGGCGATTAAAAATTGCTGAGTTGACAGCCTCATTCGCCTTCTCCTTGAGGAGAAGGTGTCGAGCTTGCGAGACGGATGAGGTGTGCCGCAGGCGGAATGCTTTTTTCGGCAATACTCCCTCAGGAGGGAGCCTAAGAGGCGAGCAACAGTTTAATGCTGCGGCAATGTGCAAATTTAGGCGGGCGAACACAGTTCGCCCATACGAGGATAATTCCACATTGTGATTATTTTGTGGGACGTCGAGGACGCCGTCCCACAAAATATGCGCCAAAAAATTGCACTTGCCTCACCTGTGTAAAGGGAGCCTTTAAAACGCGGGATTCAAGATCCTTATTCGATGCTTATTGTGACATGCTCGCCGTTTTCGCCGTCAACACTGAGAATATCCGCCGCTGCGGGGTCGTCGAGCAGGGCGCCGATCTTATCCGCGGCATCCCTTTGCAGGCCGAACACATTGCCGACCCACAGCCCCATTTTCACGACTCCGAACGGTACTTTTACATTTGTTTCCTTGCCGTTCGGCTGTGTGACCTTTATGCGGACATTCCGCTTGCCGCCGCGCACCGCAGCAGCATTATTATCGGTCGAGGGCGAGTCAGCGCGCGTTATCTCCTCCGCGCCCGAGCGCAGAAGCGCGTCGACCGTAACGCCGAAATAATCCGCGATATCCGTGAGCAGCGAAACGTCGGGGCAGGAGCTGTTATTCTCCCATTTCGAGACCGCCTGAGCCGACACGCCGAGGGCATTTGCAAGCTCCTCCTGCGTTATTCCTTTTTCCTTTCTCAATGCGGCAATATTGCTGCCGATCTTCATCGAGGACACCTCCGTGCTTGTCAATTCTTTTTTGCTGTTAAACAAATTAACTGCCTCCTTTCGTTTTGGCGACTTGATTGTATCACCGCAAAACGGCGGCAGTCAATTATCCGATGGTTGTTCAACTAAACGGTCGGTTGAATTCCGCCTCAACCGGCGGTTGAGAGCGCGTTAATTTTCTGTTGTAGGATTATTTTCGTTGGTTTTGGCTGTGTTGACGGAGGCAATAAGGATTCTGCGAAGTGTTCCGCAAAGATTTAAAAGCTCTTTTGCCGTATCGGCATCAAGCAGTTCAGCTTTGGAAAATAATTCGATCCAATATTCGGTTTCATAACATTCTTTCAGGGATATTTGAAGTTTTGCAATGAAATCCACCCACCGCCGCAGCGATTTCACGCGCCGTCAGGCGCATTTCACATTGCGAAGCAATATTTCACCCACCCGAAGGGTGGATTTCGTTGAAAAAAGCACTTGCGAATGCAAGTGCTTTTTTCTGGCTGGGACGGCTGGATTCGGACCAGCGAATGCGGGAGTCAAAGTCCCGTGCCTTACCGCTTG